>Ga0335077_10000261_pt1 | contig 56184 bp, 46 predicted proteins | sample Lox_Sample_31_FD_207151 | JGI IMG/M metagenome (GOLD analysis project Ga0335077, IMG submission 207151) | Soil microbial communities from Loxahatchee National Wildlife Refuge, Florida, United States - Lox_Sample_3.1 | ecosystem: Environmental > Terrestrial > Soil > Wetlands | place: USA... | reverse complement strand
AAACCGACCGGGAGCAGGCCGGTGAAATTCAACGCAATTCCAAGCCACAACATGGATAGTGTGATGTCGTCGGGGAGGAGGTAATGATCCAAATCGATGAAGGCGAGTGCGATCAGCGTCCACCCCAGGACCGCGCAGGCCAATGCCGGCACTCCAAAGCCGAAATGCGATGCGGCAACGCCGCCCACAATGCCGGCCAGCAGCTCAACGAGGGGATAGCGCCAGGAGATCCGTGCATGGCAGTGCCGGCAACGCCCCCGTTGCCATAAAAAGCTGAGCAGGGGGATGTTTTCGATGGCGCGGATCAGGTGTCCGCAGTGCGGGCAGCGCGAACGCGGCGACCACAGATTGAAATGTTCGGCTGCTGTGACGGCAGGCTTTGCAGCTGTATCCTGGCCCATCAATTCAGCGCACTGCTGCCGCCATTCCCGCTCCATCATGACGGGCAGGCGGTGGATGACGACGTTGAGAAAGCTGCCGACGATGAGGCCCAATAGCACCATGACGGAGAAATAGAAACCCGGCGAGGTTTGCAGGGTTGAAAAGAGTTCGCTCAGCAAGGGCAGCTTTCAGTCGGCGCTTACCGCCCGCTCCGGCGTGTTGAGAGACTGCTTGATATCGATGCGCGGTCTTAAACCACCTGGCCCATCTTGAAGATGGGCAGATACATGGCGATCACCAGACCGCCGATCACGACGCCCAATACAGCCATGATCAGTGGCTCCAGCAGGCTGGTCAGCGCCTCCACCGCATCGTCCACTTCCTGTTCATACCAATCCGCGATCTTGTTCAACATGGCGTCCAGGGAACCTGATTCCTCGCCGATGGCCACCATCTGTATGACCATATTGGGGAATATCTTGGATTCACGCATGGCCACTTGCAGTTGCGTGCCGGTGGCGACCTCATCGCGCATCTTCATGGTGGCGTCATAGAAGATGATATTGCCGCAGGCGCCGGCGACCGAGGTCATGGCCTCGACCAAGGGCGTGCCCGCCGCGAACATGGTGGCCAGGGTGCGGGAAAAACGGGCGATGGCCGATTTTTCCAGAATTTCGCCAATCACCGGTATTTTGAGCGAGATCCGATCGATGAAATGTGCGACCGCCCGCGAACGGTTCTTGGCTTGGAGCAAACCATACACCACGCCGAAAATGCCGCCGAACATGATATACCAATAGGCTTGGAAAACCTTGGAAACCTGTATGACGATCTGGGTGGGCGCGGGCAGATCGGCGCCGAACCCCTTGAACAGGCTCTCGAACTGCGGGATGACGAAAATCATCAATATGGTGGTGATGATGAAGGCCACCACGATCACCGCCGTGGGATAAAACAACGCCCCCTTGATCTTGGACTTCAGCGCCTCGGTTTTTTCCAGGTAGGTTGCCAGCTTGTTGAGAATGGACTCCAGGATACCGGCGTGTTCGCCGGCGGTGACCAGGTTGACAAACAGTTCATTGAAATAAAGAGGATGTTTGCCCAGCGCCTCCGCCAGCGTGCCGCCGGCCTCGACCGAACCCTTGATGTCCATGATCAGGTCCTGCATGCTGCGGTTTTCGTGACCGCGGCCGACGATTTCAAAGGACTGCACCAAGGGCACGCCGGAGGACATCATGGTTGCCATCTGCCGCGCGAACACACAGATGTCCTTGGTGGTGATCTTCTTCTTGCCGGCGCCGAACAGCGGCTTGGGCTTCTTTTTGACCGAGGTCGGATTGATGCCCTGACGCCGCAATACGGCTTTGATGAGATTATCGCTGACACCGGACATCTCACCCTTGACGCGCTTGCCATTCTTGTCCATGCCCTCCCAGAGGTACATGTCGGACTTCTGGACTCTTGGCGCTGCCGCCGCCGCTGGTTTGGGTGCCTGGGCCATACGCTACTCCATGGTCACTGCATTGATCTCTTCGAGGCTGGTGATGCCGTCCATCACCTTCTTGAGCGCTGACTGGCGAATGTCCGGAATGCCTTCCTTTCGCGCTTGATCTGCGATCACAATGGCATTGGCATTTTCCATGATCAGGCGTTTCATGGCATCCGAGATAGGCATGACCTGGTAGAGGCCGGTACGTCCCTTGTAACCGCCATTGCAGGAGTCGCAACCCACCGCCTGATAAACGCGGAAGTTGGTGGAAACCTGCTGCTCGGTGAAGCCCTCCTTGATCAGGGAATCAGGCGGAATCTCGACGGGTTTCTTGCAATTGCTGCAGAGCTTGCGCGCCAATCGTTGCGCCGTGATCAGATTAATGCTGGTCGCCACCGCAAACGGGGCAATGCCCATGTCCATGAGACGGGTCAGGGTCTGCGGCGCATCGTTGGTGTGCAGCGTGGACATCACCATGTGGCCGGTTTGGGCGGCCTTCACCGCAATGCCGGCGGTGCCGAGATCACGGATCTCGCCGACCAGGATGATGTCCGGGTCCTGGCGCAGGAATGATTTCAGCGCCTTCTCGAAGGTCATGCCGGTCTTTTCATCGACCTGCACCTGATTGACGCCCGGGAGGTTGATTTCCACCGGGTCTTCGGCGGTGGAGATGTTGACGTCGATGGTATTGATGATGTTGATGCCGGAATAGAGCGACACCGTTTTGCCTGAACCCGTCGGGCCGGTCACCAGGAACATGCCATAAGGCTTTTTGATGTTTTCAAGAAACAGCTTCTTCTGATCTTCCTCATAACCCAGCATATCGATGTTCAACGCCGAGGCATCGGAGTTGAGGATGCGCATCACGGTCTTTTCGCCAAACAGCGTCGGGCAGGTGCTGACGCGGAAATCGATGGCCTTGGTCTTGGAGAGTTTCAGTTTGATGCGGCCGTCCTGCGGGACGCGGCGTTCGGAAACATCCAGCCGCGACATGACCTTGATGCGGGCGGCGATCTTGCCTGCCAGCACCAGCGGCGGTTTGGCCACTTCCGACAACTCGCCGTCAATCCGGAAGCGCACCCGGTAGTATTTTTCATAGGGCTCGAAGTGCAGGTCGGAAGCACCCTTCTTGATGGCGTCGAGCAGGCACTTGTTGACGAATTTCACCACCGGCGCGTCGTCCACCTCGACATCCGCGCCCTGCTGCTGCGCTTCGGTGTCGACGGTTTCCAGACCCTCCAGGTCTTCGAGACCGTCGTCGGCCGTCATGTCCTTCAGACTGGTGTCGGCGGCCTCCAGCGCCTGGTCGATGGCCTTGTTGAGTTTGTCCTCCTCAACCAGCACCGCCTCGGTGGTGCTGCCGCCGACGCTGAAACGGATCTCGTCCAGCGCCTTGAGGTTGGTCGGATCGGAGACGGCAATGAAAAGCCGGTTGCCGCGCTTGAAGATGGGCAGCGCGTGATTGCGGCGGATGATTTCTTCCTTGACGAGCTTGACCACGTCCTGATCGATGTCGAGCATGCCGATATCGAGCAGTGGCACGCCGAACTCCACTGAAGCGGCCATGGCGATGTCCTTGGCGGCGGCCAGCTTCTGTTCGACGAGGTAGGAAACCAGCGGCACCTTTTTTTCCAGCGAGGTCTGAAAGGCGCCAACCGCTGCCGGTTCGGCAATCAAGCCGTCCAGCACCAGCCTGCGCGCCAAACCCGTCAGTGGAATTTTAGTGTTCGGTACGGCCATAGCCTTTGATGTCTCCTGCAACTGCCGCTTTCCGGGCAGTCGATTCCCCCTATTGATTATAGACAAATCGTAGATGAAATGAAGCTAAATAGCCAATATTCCTGACTATTTCCCCACCAGGGACGGGCCTAACCGCCGGCGAGACGCAAAACCATGCGTACAATCAATACCATGGTCAGCACGAAGATCGCCGTACCTATCAGACCGGCGACGACAAACCGCCCCGGACTGCCCCCGGTAAAATCGCGTTCCCGATTTTTGGCACTTTGCACGCCGAATCCGGCCGCGAGCACGCTCTTCATGGTCTGCAGCAAACCGGGATGGGATCCGGGAGAAGTCATTGATGGCCGCCTTTCTGGTTGATGAATACTGCCGTGAATGACCAGAATTACCATAGAATAACCATTTTGAGAAACGATATGGCCATGATTTTTACGGGTGGTGCATGATGGAAGAGAAGTTGAAACGCCTGAAGGAAGATATCGACTGCGTCTTCGAACGCGATCCGGCGGCGCGCACGCGGCTGGAGGTGTTGCTTGCCTATCCGGGGGTGCACGCCCTGCTGCTGCATCGCGTCAGCCACTGGTTGTGGGGGCATGGGCTGAAACTGCTGGCGCGTGTCCTCTCGCACATCGGCCGGTTCCTGACCGGCGTCGAGATTCATCCCGGCGCAATCATCGGCCGCCGCTTCTTCATCGATCACGGCATGGGCGTGGTCATCGGTGAAACCTCGGAGATTGGCGACGACGTGACGCTGTATCACGGCGTGACCTTGGGCGGCACCAGTTGGCAGAAGGGCAAGCGGCACCCCACGCTGAAGGACAACGTGGTGGTGGGCGCCGGCGCCAAAATCCTGGGCCCCATCACGGTGGGCGCCAGCGCCCGCATCGGTTCGAACGCCGTGGTGGTCAAGGATGTGCCGGAGGGGGCCAGTGTGGTCGGCGTGCCGGGACATGTGGTGACGCCGCTCGTCGACAGGAGCCGTCAGCGCGAAGAAACGGCGCGACGCATCGGGTTCGATGCCTATGGCGCAACCCAGGATATGCCCGATCCCATCACCAACGCCATCAATTCCATGCTGGATCACATCCACGTCATCGAACAGCGCCTGGACGAAGCGCAGAAGCAGAAGGAGGAAGACAGCATCAAGGCCTCCACCGCCTTTGAGCCGCACAGGAAATCGGCATCCAAAGAATCGAGCGGTGATTGACGGCCCCGGCTTGCGCGGCGCGGCAAGAGGGGCTACTATCGCGCCCCTTTATAGGCCGGCGGCTCAAGCGCAGCCATGCCGGCCCTGTGCAGAAATCCCAAGGATTTTATTGACATGAAACCCGACATTCATCCCGCCTACGCCGAGGTCACGGTAACGTGCAGTTGCGGCAACACCTTCAAGACCGGCTCCACCGCCGGCAAGGACATCCATGTCGATGTGTGTTCCGCCTGCCATCCGTTCTACACCGGCAAGCAGAAACTGGTCGACACCGCCGGCCGTGTCGACAAGTTCCGCAAGAAATACGGCATCAAAAAGTAGGAACATCCGCAAACGCGCGCATTCAGATGTGAAAGCGGTAGCCGACGCCGGTCTCCGTCAGCAGGTGTCTCGGGCGGGCGGGCTCGGCCTCCAGTTTCTGCCGCAGATGGCCCATGTAAATGCGCAGATAATGGCTGCGGTCCACGTGCGACGGCCCCCAGACTTCGCGCAGCAACTGCCGGTGAGTGAGCACCTTGCCGGTATTGCGGATCAGTGTCGTGAGCAGGCGGTATTCGATGGGCGTGAGGTGTACGGGGAGGCCGGCGCGCCGCACGGCGCGGTGCGATTGATCGATCTCCACGTCGCCAAAGCTGAATAAGGATTCGCCGGCCGTGCCGGCGGCTGCGCGACGGCGGAGCGCCGCACGGATCCGCGCCAGCAGTTCGCCGACGCTGAAAGGTTTGACCAAATAGTCATCGGCACCCTGATCCAGCGCGCGAATCTTGTCTGCTTCCTCACTGCGCGCCGAGAGCACGATGATCGGCAAATCACTCCAACCGCGCAACTCGCGAATGAAATCCAGTCCATTGCCGTCCGGAAGGCCGAGGTCGAGGATGACAAGATCCGGCTTGCGGGTGGCGGCCTCAATCAATCCTTCCTTGACGGTTTCCGATTCAAATACGCTGAGACCTTCCGCCTCAAGAGCGGTGCGGACGAAACGGCGGATCTGCCTTTCATCCTCGACCACCACGACCACCGGGTGGTTGGTGCTCATGGATTGGCGGCCGCCGGCCGCGCCGTGGTATCGTCCTCTGTGTCCGGTGTCGGCGGCGGCGTGCCGAGCGGGAGGGTGAAGACGAAGCGGGCGCCGCCGGCACCCAGGTTCTGCGCCCGGATCCTGCCACCGTGCGCCTCGACGATTGCGCGGCAGATGGCCAGCCCCAGGCCGACGCCGGGGATCGCCGATTCCCGCTCCCCGCGGGTGAACTTGTCGAAGATGGACTCAATCTGGTCCGGCGGTATGCCCGGGCCGCTGTCCGTGATCGAAACCTCCAGTTCGGTGCCCGTCACGGCGGCGCTGACGGAGATGTCGCTGCCCGCCGGCGTATATTTGGCGGCATTCTCCAGGAGATTGCACAGCACGCGCTCGATCAGCACGCTGTCGATCTCCACCAGCGGCAGGTTCACGGGCAGCAGCACCCGCACCCGGTGGCCGGCCAGCGCACCCTGACGGGCGCGCAGGGCGGTGCCGACCACCTCCTCCAACGGCTGCCACTGGCGGTTGAGGCGCACCTCTCCCGACTGCAGCCGCGCCATGTCCAGCAGATTGTTGACGAGGTCGTTCATGCGCAGCGCCTCGTCGCGGATCGCGACCGCCAGTTCCCGCTGGCGGACGTCGCCGGGCGGCATGGCCATTCTCAAGGTATCGGCCAGTCCCACCAGCGCCGTGAGCGGCGTGCGTAGATCGTGCGACAGCGCACCGAGCAGCGAATTGCGCAGGCGCTCGGACTCGATCCGGACCAGCGCCTGCTGGGCGATATCGACGTAATGAACGCGCTCGAGCGCAAGCGCAATCTGGGAGGCAAAGGTTTCCAGCAGGCGGTATTGTTCGGGCAGGAAGAAAGACTCCGGCCGCGCCGGTTTCACGGCCAGCACGCCGCGCGTGCGCATCGGCGCCTTGAGCGGGAGATAGTACGCCGGCGCCCCCGCCAGGGTGTTCGTACCCAGGCCGGCGGGATGCTCATTGTCGAACACCCATTGGGCGATGCTGGCGTCGGTGGGCGCCTCGCCATCGTCACCGGCCTTTACCGGGATGAGCTTGTCATTCAGATCGGAGAGGAATATCCATGTGCCGGCCTGAAAGGTGCCCGTGATATGACGGCGCGCGATCTCGACGATCTGTACGGTGACCAGTGCCCCCGAGAGTTCACGGCCCATCTCGTACAGTGCGCTGGCGCGTCGCTCCCTGAGCATCGAGACGCGCGCCTGGTAACGCAGGTTGGCGGCGAGATTGCTGACGGTGACTGCAACGCCAAGCATGACCGCGAAGGTGACAAGATATTCGGTATCGGCGACGGTGAAGGACAGCACCGGCGGCACGAAAAAGAAGTCAAAGGCCACCACCGACAACACCGCTGCCAGGATGCCGGGATACCGGCCGAAGCGGAAGGCGGCGACGATCACCCCGAGAAAATACAGCATGATGATGTTGACCAGATGGAAATACAGTGCCAGCGGCATGGCGAGTAATGTGGTCGTGATACAGATGATGACGGCCCACAGAAAGTGCCGGGGTCGTTCCTCATCGACCGGTTCGAAGACGAAGCCCGTGTCAGCGGGACCCGTATCCGCAGTCGCGGGTTGCGCCTTCGGTGTGGCCGCGATCACAATGACATCGATGTCGGTTGCGAGTGCGCCGAGCTGTTCCGAGAGCGGCGGACGGAACAGTTGCGACAACCTGGAGCGGTGGCTGCGTCCGACGACGATGCGGGAGGCATTGCGGCTGCGGGCATAGCCTATGATCGCCGCGGCCATATTGTCGGCGGCCAATGTGGTGCCTTCGCCGCCCAGTTCCTGCGCCAGCCGGATCGCGTCCAGGGCCCGCTGCCGGCAGGCGCGCGTTGCGCGTTGCATGCGTGGTGTTTCCACGTACAGGGCGATCCAGTCCGCGTGCAGAATGTCCGCCAGGTGGCCAGCGTTGCGAACGATCTTCTCGGCGTCGACTTCCGGACTGATGCATACCAGCAGGCGCTCCTTGGCCTGCCACACGCTCTGTATGGCCCAATTGCTGCGGTATTCGCGCATCTGCGCGTCGACCCGATCCGCCGTACGACGCAGCGACAATTCGCGCAGCGCGATCAGATTGCCCTTGCGGAAGAAGTTCCGGATGGCGTGCCGGGCCTGTTCCGGCACGTAGACCTTGCCTTCCTTGAGTCGGCGCAGCAGTTCATCCGGCGGCAGGTCCACCAGCACCACCTCGTCGGCGTGTTCGAAGACGGTGTCAGGCAGGGTTTCGGCGACGCGTATGCCGGTGATCTGACCAACCACGTCATTGAGGGTTTCCAGGTGCTGGACATTGAGGGTGGTGTAGACATCGATGCCGGCGTTGAGCAATTCCTCGACGTCCTGCCAGCGCTTGTGATGGCGGGATCCCGGGGCGTTCGAGTGCGCCAGCTCATCGACAAGGATCACGACAGGACGACGGGCGAGTGCACGATCGATGTCGAATTCGCCGAGATGGCGGTCACGGTAAATGACCGAACGCGGCGGCAGACGCTCCAATCCCTGCAACAGCGCTTCCGTTTCCACGCGGCCGTGGGTTTCAACGACGCCGACGACCACGTCCAGACCCTCGTCGCGCAGGGCCCGGGCGGCGGAGAGCATGGCGTAGGTCTTGCCGACGCCGGCGCAGGCGCCGAAAAATATCTTGAGCCGCCCGCGCAGGCGCCGTTCCTCTTCCCGCTGAACCTTGCCGAGCAGTGCGTCAGGATCGGGGCGTTGATCGGTCATTGCCGCCGCCGCAAAGAACTCCTAAGTGGTTGACTTGATCAACGCATCTCATCAAGGGCGAGATTAAGCAAAAGCACGTTCACCCGCGCTTCGCCAAAGATACCCCATTGCCGCGGCTCTGTGTACTGCGCGACCAGCACGCGCACCCGATCCGGGGAAAGATTTCTCGCCCTGGCCACGCGATCGATTTGATATGCCGCCGCCGCCGGGCTGACATGCGGGTCGAGCCCGCTGCCCGACGCGGTCACCAGATCGACCGGGACGGGCCCCTGCTGATCGGGATGAGCCTGCTTCAGCGCCTCAATCCGGGCCTTGACGCCGTCGAGCAGCGCCGGATTGAGCGGACCGAGGTTGGAACCGCTCGATGAAGCGGCGTTGTAGGGATACGGCCCGGTGGCTGAGGGGCGGCTCCAGAAGTATCGGGGACCGCTGAAGTTCTGGCCGATCAGTTCAGAACCGACCACCTTGCCGTCCTTTTCGATCAGGCTGCCTCTTGCCTGATGGGGGAACAGTACCTGGCCGAGGCCGGTCACCAGCAGCGGGTAAATGACGCCGGTAATCAGGCTGAGCAGCAGGAGCAGCAGTAATGCGGGGCGGATTTCTCTGAGCATATTTGCGTCTCCCTCAAACGAGTCCCAAAACCACCAGCATGACGTCGATCAGCTTGATGCCGATAAACGGAACAATGATGCCGCCGACGCCGTAGATGAGCAGATTGTTGCGCAACAGGGTCGCCACGCCGATGGGCTTGTATTTCGTGCCCTTGAGCGCCAGCGGAATGAGGGCGACGATGATGAGCGCGTTGAAGATGACCGCCGACAGCACCGCCGATGAAGGACTGGCGAGATGCATGACGTTGAGGGCGTTGAGCACCGGGTAGGTGCTGGCAAACATGGCGGGGATGATGGCGAAGTACTTGGCGACGTCGTTGGCGATGCTGAAGGTCGTGAGCGAGCCGCGCGTCATCAGCATCTGCTTGCCGATCTCGACCACCTCGATCAGTTTGGTGGGGTTGGAATCGAGATCCACCATGTTGCCCGCCTCCTTGGCCGCCTGTGTGCCGCTGTGCATGGCCACGGCCACGTCGGCCTGCGCCAGCGCCGGCGCGTCATTGGTGCCGTCGCCGGTCATCGCCACCAGCAGGCCCCGCGCCTGATGCTCGCGGATCAATTTCAGCTTGGCCTCCGGCGTGGCCTCGGCGAGAAAATCATCGACGCCCGCCTCGGCGGCGATGGCGGCCGCGGTCAGCCGGTTGTCGCCGGTGATCATGACGGTCTTGATGCCCATGCGGCGCAGTTCGGCGAAGCGCTCCTTGATGCCGCCCTTGACGATGTCCTTGAGTTCTATCGTGCCCAGTACCTGCGCGCCGTCCGCCACCACCAGCGGCGTCGAACCGCGGCGCGAGAGGGTATCGACAACGGTTTCCACCTCGGCTGGAAAATGACCGCCCAGCGACTCGACGTGCTTGCGCACGGCCTCGGGCGCGCCCTTGCGCACCTGGCGTTCGCCCATGTTGATGCCGCTCATGCGGGTGTGGGCGCTGAACGGTACGAAGGTGCCGCCCAGGGACTGCATGTAGCGCTCGCGCAGGTTGAAGCGCTGTTTCGCCAGTACCACGATGCTGCGGCCTTCCGGCGTTTCGTCGGCGAGCGAGGAAAGCTGCGCCGCGTCGGCCAGATCTTTTTCGCTCACCCCGCTCACGGGCAGAAAGGCGGCGGCCTGGCGGTTGCCGAGCGTGATGGTGCCGGTCTTGTCGAGCAGCAGCACGTCGACGTCGCCCGCGGCCTCGATGGCCCGCCCCGAATTGGCGATGACGTTATGCTGGAGCATGCGGCCCATGCCGGCAATGCCGATGGCGGAGAGCAGGGCGCCGATGGTAGTGGGGATGAGGCATACCAGCAGCGCCACCAGCACCGTGACCGTGACGGCTGTGCCCGTCCCGGTGACGTTGACGCTGAACACCGAATAGGGCAGCAGGGTGACCGTGGCCAGCAGGAAGATGATGGTCAGGACCACCAGCAGGATGGTCAACGCAATCTCGTTCGGGGTGCGCTGGCGCCTGGCGCTCTCGACCATGTGGATCATCCGGTCGAGGAACGCCTCGCCCGGGTTGACCGTGATGCGAATGATGATCCAGTCGGACAGCACGCGCGTACCGCCGGTGACGGCGGAAAAATCGCCGCCCGATTCGCGGATGACCGGCGCCGATTCGCCGGTGATGGCGCTCTCGTCCACCGAGGCCACGCCCTTGATCACCTCGCCGTCGCCGGGAATCACGTGGCCCGCCTCCACCAGCACGATGTCTCCCCGGCGCAATTCGCCGGCGGGCACCGTCCACCATTTGGCTGCGGGATCCGGGTCCTTGAGTTTCTTCGCCCAGATCTCTTTTCGCACGCCGCGCATGGCGGCCGCCTGGGCCTTGCTGCGCCCCTCGGCGAGCGCCTCGGCGAAATTGCCGAACAGGACGGTGAACCACAGCCACAGGGAAATGGCCAGAATGAAGCCGGCGGGCGCCTCGCCGTGTCCGCCGAGGGCCTGCACGAACAATATCGTGGTCAGGATGCTGCCGACAAAGACGACAAACATCACCGGGTTGCGGATCTGCTCGCGCGGCGCGAGTTTTTTGAAGGCATCGATGAGCGCCGCCCGGACGAGTTGGGGGTCGAACAGCGGTAGTCCCACAGATTTGCGTGTCTTGAGCTTCATCAGCTTGTCTCCAGGCAGCGGCGCGTCAGTGCGCGCCCATCATCATCAGGTGTTCAACGATCGGCCCCAGCGCCAGCGCCGGGACAAAGGTCAGGGCGGCCACCAGAAACACGGTGCCGATGAGCAGCGCGACAAACAGCGGGCCGTGGGTCGGCAGCGTGCCGACGCCCGCGGGGATGCGCTTCTTGGCGGCCATCGAACCGGCGATGGCGAGCACCGGCACGATGATCCAGTAGCGGCCGAACCACATGGCCACGCCCAGCCACAGGTTGTAGAAGGGCGTATTGGCGCCGAGGCCGGCGAAGGCGCTGCCGTTGTTGTTGGCGGCCGAGGAGAAGGCATACAGGATTTCGCTGAAGCCATGCGCTCCCGGGTTGGCAATACCGGCCCGCCCCTGCGCGGCGAGCACGGCGATGGCGGTCCCGACCAGCACCAAGAAAGGGGTGATCAGGATCGCTATCGAGGCCATCTTCATCTCGTAGGCCTCGAGCTTCTTGCCCAGGTACTCCGGCGTGCGGCCGATCATGAGCCCGGCGACGAACACGGCGATGATGGCGAGCATCAGCATGCCGTAAAGTCCGGAGCCGACCCCGCCGAACACGACCTCGCCGAACTGCATGTTCAACATCGGCACCAGACCGCCGAGCGGGGTGTAGGAGTCGTGCATGGAGTTCACCGAGCCGTTTGAGGCGGACGTGGTCGCCGCGGCCCACAGTGCCGAGTTGGCGATGCCGAAGCGCGTCTCCTTGCCTTCCATGTTGCCGCCGGCCTGCAGCACACTGGCGCCCTGATCGGCACCGAGGGCGGTGAGCGCCGGGTTGCCCTGCTGCTCGTAGTAGGTCACGACACCGGTCATGAAGACGAAGATCACCAGCATCGCCGCGAGGACCGCCCAACCCTGGCGCGTATCGCCGACCATCTGACCGAAGGTGTAGCACAGCGCCGCGGCAATGAGCAGGATGGCCTCCATCTCCAGGAAATTGGAGAGCGGCGTCGGGTTCTCATAGGGATGCGCCGAGTTGACGTTGAAATAGCCGCCGCCGTTGGTGCCGAGTTGCTTGATGGCGATCTGCGAGGCGACCGGCCCCATGGGCAGGGTCTGTTCCTTGACGGTGACCGTCTCCGTGACCGGGTTGCCCTTGGCATCCTTGACCGGCTGGCCGGCCGCGTCGTTTTTCGGCTGTTCGTAGCTTACCGGCTCGGTCAGCGCGACGGTTTTATAGGCGTCGAAATTCTGCAGCATGCCCTGGCTGACCAGTGCCAGCGCCAGCACGAGCGACAGCGGCAGCAGGATGTAGAGCGTGCAGCGGGTGAGATCGACCCAAAAATTGCCGATGTACGGCGCCGTATGCCGCGCGAAACCGCGGATGAGGGCGATGAGAACAACGATGCCGGTCGCCGCGGAGAGGAAATTCTGCACCGCCAGGCCCAGCATCTGCGTGAGATAACTCATGGTCGTCTCGCCGCCGTAACCCTGCCAATTGGTATTGGTGGCGAAGCTGACCGCGGTGTTGAAAGACGAATCCGGGCTGACCGCGCCCATCGCCGCCGGGTTGAGCGGCAGCATCCCTTGCAGGCGCTGCAGCGCATAGACGGCGAGGAAGCCGAGCAAATTGAAAACGAGCACCGCCACGGTGTATTGCGTCCAGGTCATCTCCCTGCCGGCGTTGACGCCGCAGAGGCGATAGATGCAGCGCTCGAAGGGTCCGCCCCATCGCGTGACGCGCGATTTGCCTTCGAACACCCGCGCCATATAGGCGCCGAGCGGCTTCACGCAGGCCAGCAGCACGGCGACGTACAGGACGAATTGGAGAACGGTGGAGGCGGTCACGAGAATGACTCCGGATAAAGCAGGACGATGACCAGATAAATGAAAAGCAGCAGGGCGATGACGCCGCTCAAGGCATAAATCGAGGTCATGGTGATCTCCTCAGTTGCTGGCAAACCTTCAGCAAGCCCATCGTCAAGGCGAAGAAGCCCACCGCGATCGTCAGATATAGCATGTCCATAAATAACCCTTTCGTATTGATGCGCCTTGTGGTGAACGGTTTGTAGCATGGGCGTCACCGTCACAATTTGATCTCAATCAATCGGAGCTTGGGCGCCCTGTGTGACAAAGATAGTGATGGCCGTGTAAAAAAGGGATAAAAGTCGATCTGCTGGAAGTAAAAATTCCGTAAACGAAGCCGAAGCGTGCCCCCTAGGACGAGGATGGTTGCATGACGCCTTTTTTGCTGGCCAAGTCACGGGCATTATAGTGACGTGAAGCCAAGACAACTCGCCTTGCTTTTGCTTTGCTTTGTATTGCCCGGCGCCACCCTGGCGGATGAGTGCGCGCTCCGGCACTCGGATGCCACCGCCATCATTGCGACGATTTACGATGGCGATACGGTGCGATTGGCGGACGGCCGGGTGGTGCGATTCATCGGCGTGAACGCGCCGGAAGTCCGCCACGAGGAGGCGCCGGCGGAACCCTATGCCGACGAAGCCGCCGGGGCGTTGCGCGCCATAATGCCGCCGGGCACGCGGGTGATGCTGGCCTACGATGCCGAGCGGCATGATCACTATCAGCGGCTGCTGGCGCATGTCTTTCTCCCGGACGGCACCAACCTGCAGTCCTGGCTGCTGCGTCAGGGCTACGGCCAACTACTGACGATCTCACCTAATCTCGCCTACTTGCCCTGTTATCAATCCGCCGAATATGAAGCGCGACGTGCACGCCGCGGACTGTGGGCGCTGCCGTACTATCAACCGGTGGAGGCTGAAAAACTGACCGCGAAACTCACCGGCTTCAGGGCGGTGCGGGGCGTGATCCGGAATATTCGCCATCGTGACGGCATCACCTGGCTCGCGCTCGGCGATAAATTTTCCCTCAAGATTTACGATCGCGACCGGCAATACTTTATCGGTGTGGACATCAACCGCTGGCGCAATCGCGCGGTCGTCGCACGGGGCTATGTCGTCGCGGTGCACGGGCGATTCAGGATGCAGATCCATCATCCAGCCAGCTTGGAGTTTTAAGGGCAGTTTAATTCTTACTCCATGTCATTCAATGGGATGCTCATAAAAGCTGATTTATTTATCACGAGAAATATATTGCGTACTGATCTTGAATGACAATTCAAATTTACGTTGAGCGGCCAGAGCCGTTGAACTTTTAGACAGGGTTTTAGGTCTCATTGATTACACGTACCTCAACGGACGTGCCCGCTCAACCTCCCGAGCGGGATGAAACATGCCCGGCCTCCCCAGCCGGGCCCCTCTAAACCCCCGGGCAGTTAACTCCCCCTGTTATGCCCGGGGTTTTTTTTGCGCTTCGCCGCGCGGGCCATTCTGCGGAATGAGGCACTTTGGTGTATTCTTTGCCGCACTTTTGTGCTTTCACATTTGGGGCATATGACGTGAAAAAACGATTGGGGATGAGCGTCACGCTCACTGGTTTTTTGTTGCTGGCGCCCGTGCTCCACGCGGACAACGGCGCACAAAAAGCGGCCGTATGCGCCGCCTGCCACAATGCCGACGGCAACAGCACCAATCCCGAGTGGCCGAAACTGGCGGGTCAGGGTGCGCGGTATCTGCGGGAACAGTTGAAGGCGTTCAAGGCAGGGGTTCGTAAAAATCCCACCATGGCGCCGATGGCGGCCAATTTAAGCGATGAGGACATCAAGGCGGTCGCGGAATATTTTGCGGCGCAAAGGCGCAAGATCGGCGCCGCCAAGCCGGAATTGGTTAGCGCCGGCGAACGTCTGTACCGCGGTGGCAACAACAATACCGGCGTGCCGGCGTGCATGGCCTGCCATGGCCCGCGCGGTTCCGGCAATCCGGCGGCGGGCTATCCGGCGCTGGGTGGACAGCACGCCGTCTACACCGCCAGGCAACTCGACGCCTACCGCACGGGCGAGCGCGCCACGGATAACAACGCCATCATGCGTACGATCGCCGCCCATTTAAGCGCGGCGGAGATCGAGGCGGTGGCGTCATATATCGAAGGATTGCACTGAGTGCCGCACCGGTCCTGATTATCTTCCCGCGGGCCGGCAGCTCCCGCCGCCCACATCACCAACCTTCCGTCATGAGTCTCGCCCGCGCCCCCGCTGTCCGCTTTTTGGGATCGATGAATCTTGCCATCACGTTGCTGGTGGGCGTCGCCATGGCGTCGGTCATCGGAACGGTCCTCAAACAAAACCAGCCGTATCCGGATTATCTGGCCAAATTCGGCCCATTCTGGTTTGAGGTATTCCGGGCGCTGGGACTCTATGATGTCTACACCGCGGCATGGTTCTTGTTCATTCTGGCCTTTCTTGTGACCTCGGTCAGCGTCTGTCTGTGGCGCAATGCGCCGCTGATGGTGCGCGCCATGCATGACTATCAGGAAGGCCGCACCCGGCAGCAACTGGAACGGCTGAAATTCAGACATGAATTTGTCAGTTCCTGCGAAACCGCGCGCGCGCAGGACGTGATGTTGCAAACGTTGCGGCGCCATGGTTACCGCAGCAGAGTGCGTTCCATCGGGCCGCACCACGTGCTGGGGGGTATAAAAGGCTGGGGCAACCGGCTGGGCTATCTCTGCACGCATTCCGCGGTGGTGCTCATCTGCGTGGGCGGTCTGCTCGACGGCAATGTACCGCTGAAGCTGGGAACGCTTCTGGGCGACCTGCGCATCGAAACGCGCGATCTGCCGGTGGCGGAAGTCCCGCCGCAGAGCCGCCTGCCGCGGGACAATCCCTCGTTTCGCGCCAGCGTGCTGATCCCGGAGGGCCAGCGCGCGGACGCCGCCTACGTCAACGTCGCCGACGGCTATCTGCTGCAGCCGCTGCCGTTCGTGATCGCGCTGAAGAAATTCCGCATTGAGCATTATCAGACCGGCCAGCCCAAATCGTTCGAGAGCGACATCAAACTGAGCGAACCAGGCTGGGCGGCGCCGCGTGATTACACCATTGCCGTGAATCACCCACTCATCCTGGACGGCTACAGCCTGTATCAGGCAAGCTTCGAGGATGGCGGCTCCCGGCTGCAGTTGCGGTTGCATCCCTGGCAGTCACCGCAGGCGGAGGAACTGGAGACGCGGGTGAACGCGACGCTGACCCGCCAGGACGGGGGACAGGAACTGCGCCTGGAGTTCACCGACTTCCGCCGTTTCAATCTCAACCCGGCGCCGGGAGACAGTGGAGCGCGGCGTGCCTTCATCGATTACGGCCCCAGTTTCACCTACCGCCTGCGGCGTGCCGACGGCACCGCGAGGGAATACGTCAATTACATGCAGCCGGTGACCCTGCAGGGCCGCGCCTATTTCCTGAGTGGTGTGCGCGACTCGCCCGCCGAGGAATTTCGTTACCTGCACATCCCGGCGGATGAAAACGGCACGCCGGGTCGGTTTTTGTCGCTGGTGCAGGCGTTGTACGACGATTCCCGCTGGAATCGCGCGATGCCGCGCATCTTGCAGGATGCCGCGCCGACCGCCGCGCGGGACGCAACGCTGCAGTCGAATCTGGAACAGGCGACCCGCCGCTTGCTGACCTTGTTCCGGCAGGGCGGGCTCGACGCCGTGCTGAACTTCGTCAATACGGTGGTGCCGGAACCCCATCGCGATGCCGCCGGCGCGGCCTACATCAAGCTCCTGCAAACCGCGTTGCGCGCGGTGTATGACGACATCCATCCGCCGCCTGCGGAACCGTCTTCAGCCGATTCGGAAAAGGAGAGGGAGTTGTTTCTGCAAGACGCCTTCGCGGCGCTGTCGGCGCTGCCGCTGTATGGCTCGCCGTTTTACCTGTCGCTTTCCGGTTACACCGAGGTGCTGGCGAGTGGGCTGCAAATCACCCGCACGCCGGGCAAGCGCGTGGTTTATCTTGGTTTTGGTCTCCTCCTCTGCGGTGTTTTCCTGTTATTTTATGTGCCGTACCGAAGGGTGTGGGGCTGGCTCGAGGCGCAGGGGGACGAAACCCGTGTGTTGCTGGCGGGCGCAAGCCTGCGGCATGAGCCGGATTTCAGACGGGAATTTTCGCGCCTCGCCTTGAAGGTCCACCGGGATATGCAGGCGCGGTCACCGCCGGGCAGTGCAACCCTTGCCGGCGCCGGCGGTCAGAGGAACGATAAGTCTTAAATTATTTTATTCCGGGAGAATACATGTCAGTCACCCCCTTAGTCATGGAAACATTGCCGGTGGCGGAGACCGGAACTGGCGTGTCTGATCACCGCGGTTATTACGGGTTGTTTGTCACCATCCTGTGGTCCGCGTGCGCATGGACGCTGGCAAACTACGGTCGGGACATGGACGGCTATGAGATTACCATTCTTCTCGGCGTGACAGCGGTATTGACCTGGCTCACGCGTCATTACGCACCGTTGCGCACCCTGTTGCTGGCGGTGGCCGCCGCCAGCGGCGCCGCGGTCATACTCTACCAGCACGATTTGACACACGCCGAAACGCGCCCCGCCTTGAAGTATTTTCTCTCCAGTGCCGCGGCCACGATGTGGATGTGCGTGCTGTTCGGCATGGCCACGCTGACCTATGCTTTGCACTGGCTGCGGCGTTCGCCGTTTGTCGGTCAGATGGCCACCGGCCTGGCCTGGAGCGCTGCCGGGGCGGGACTGACCGCGATGATGGTGCGCTGGCGCGAGTCGTATCTGATCGCCGCCGACATCGGTCACATCCCCATCAGCAACCTCTATGAGGTCTTCGTGCTCTTCTGCCTCGTCACCGCGCTGGTTTATCTGTACTACGAGCGCGAGTACCAAACCCGCAGCCTCGGCGTGTTTGTGATGACCATCATCTCGGCGGCGATCGGATTTCTGTTGTGGTATACCTCTGCACGCGGCGCGGATGTCATCCAACCGCTGGTGCCCGCGTTGAACAGCTATTGGATGAAGATCCATGTGCCGGCCAATTTCATCGGTTATGGTTGTTTTTCCATCGCCGCCATGATCAGTGTGGCGTATCTGCTGCGTGAGCGGGGCGGGGCGTTCTTCGCCGCGCGCCTGCCACCGGCCGCGATCCTCGACGAATTGCTCTACAAGATTATTGCGCTGGGCTTCGCCTTTTTCACGCTGGCGACCATCCTGGGCGCGTTGTGGGCGGCGGAGGCGTGGGGTGGCTACTGGTCGTGGGACCCGAAGGAGACCTGGGCCTTGATCGTCTGGCTGAATTACGCCGCCTGGCTGCACCTGCGCATCGCGCGCGGTTGGGAAGGGCGGGTGATGGCGTGGTGGGCGTTGGTCGGACTCGTGGTGACAACCTTTGCTTTTTTGGGGGTCAACATGTTCTTATCCGGATTGCATTCGTATGGTCAACTTTAATTACATGAAAGGTATTGCAATGAAACTGTCGTTCGCCGTTTTGTCCGCACTGCTCCTGGCATGGCTGGTGGATACGCAACTACTATCCGCAAAAGAGGCCGGAGAAACGCCGATCCACGAAACCATCACGCTCACGCAGGGCGGGAATTACCGGGTAATCGCGGCGCCCCAGCCCACCCAGACCGGCGACAAGATCGAGGTGTTGGAGATCTTCTGGTACGGCTGCCCGCATTGCTATGCCTTCGAGCCCTATATCAATCAGTGGCTGAAGACCAAGCCCGCCGATGTGGAATTCCGCCGCCTGCCCGCCGTGTTCGGCGACAAGTGGGCGCCGGGCGCCCGCGTTTACTACACCGCGCAGACCCTCCATGTGCTCGACAAGGTGCATCCGGCGTTTTTCCACGCCTTGCACGAAGAACATCACAAATTCGAAAGCGCCGACGACTACGCCCCCTTGTTCGTACAGGCGGGCGTGAACGAGGATGATTTCTCCAAGGTCTTCAATTCCAGCGAGACGCTGGAGAAGGTGAAGCAGGCAGCGTTGCAGGGGCAGGCCTACGGCATCGAAGGCGTGCCCAGCGTGATCGTCAACGGCAAGTATCTCACCGCCGGCGCCATGGCGGGCAGTTACGAGGCGATGATCCAGGTCATCAATGGTCTGATTGATCTGTCGCGTCACGAGAAGGCCGCGACGGCGTCCACGGCTAAATGACGCCAATACCCGTCTAGGAGATCATCTCGCGCCCCGCGGCCACCAGCGCCAGCCGCGCCACCACGCCGTAGGCGTAAAAACGGTTGGGTTGCGCATCCGGCCCCAGCCTTCGATCCGGAGAGATGCAACAATCGGCAAAGGCCAGCGGCTCGAAACGCATGCCGGGCGCGTTGAGATTCTCCGTCACCGATCGTTCCTTATGTACGCGGTAAAAACCGCCGACCACGTGCCGATCGATCAGATAGACGACCGGTTCGGCCACCGCCGGCGGCTCGCCCCACGTCTCATGCGTGTAAACGCCCTCCTGGATGATCACGTTGCGAATGGCCTGCCCCTCCTTGGTGGTGGACATGCGCGTCCGCTGCTTGCGGTTCAGACTCATCACCTCCTCCGGGCCATGCACGGTCATGACGCCCATGCCATAAGTGCCGGCGTCGGCCTTGACAATGATGAACGGTTTGGCGGTGATGCCATAACGATCGTAACGCTGCTGGATCTCCGCCAGTAACTCGGTGGTGCGGCGTTGCAGGCAGTTCATGCCACTGCCGTCCATGAAGTTGACCTCGCCGCAGTTTTTGAACAGCGGTTCTATCAGCCACGGATCAAGATTAATCTTTCGACCAAACTCCTGCGCCACGGCGGAATAATGCGTGAAGTGCCGGGATTTCAGCCGCGTTGACCAGCCCATGGCCAGCGGCGGGGCCACCGGTTGGGCGAGATTCTCCAGCAGTGCCGGCCGGCCGCCGGACAAGTCATTGTTCAATAAGATCAAGTCCGGCACGAAATCGCCCGCGCGCAATTGATCTCCGGCACGGGTGAGAGGCTCCAGCGTCAGGACCTTTCCGGAGGGCAGTTCGATGTTCTGTGGCGCCGCCAGATCGGGCAGCAGCGACCCCACCCGCACTTCGAAACCCGCCTTTTCGATCAGGGAACGCAAAATGGCCACATTCTCCAGATAAAACAGATTGCGGGTATGACTCTCCGGCACGATGAGGATGCGGCTGGCCTGGGAATGGACGCGCTCGACCGCCGCCTGCATCGCCTGTATGCACAGCGAAAGAAACGCCGGATTGAGATTGTTGAAACCCGCGGGAAACAAGTTGGTGTCCACCGGCGCAATCTTGTAACCGGCGTTGCGCAGATCCACCGATGTGTAGAACGGCGGCGGCGACTGACGCCATTGCTGGCGGAACCAGGTCTCGATGGCTGCCTGGTGGTCGAGCAAATGCTGCTCGACATGCGCCAGCGGACCGCTCTGCGCGGTGGTCAAATGAGGTACGGCGGTGGGAGAATGCAATGACATGGGCGGATTGTACACCAGCTTATGTGACCGGAACCCGGGGACTCTCTGAATGAATCGAAGTTCAGCGGCGCAGGGAGGCACTGCCATTTTCAATGACCTGACGGACATTGAAAATGAAGGAAAGCAAAAATCGCATTTTCTTCTTTCCGTGCTCTGAGAAGTCCAGGATGGGCTTATTCGGAGCTTCAGCGATAATCGCCCCACAGGGCTTGAATGGCGGCCAGCGCCGCGAGCGAGGCGGTTTCCGTGCGCAGGATGCGCGGACCCAGACGCACCGGCCGATAGCCGCGGGCCCCGGCGAGCGCGACCTCCGTCTCGCTCATGCCGCCCTCGGGGCCGATCATGACCGTGAGGCCGCCGTGCGCCGGGATGTCCATTTGGGCGAGAGATTGTGCCGCCTCCGGACGCAGCACGATGCCGGCGCCCGCGACCGGCAGCGCCAGCCATTCATTCATATGACGCACAGGCCGCAATTCCGGCAGATGATTGCGGCCGCACTGTTCGCAGGCGTGAATCACGATCTTCCGCCAGTGCGCGCGGCGTTTTTCCGCCTGCGCCGCATCCAGCCTGACCACGGTGCGTTCCATGATGACGGGCACGATGGTGCCGACGCCGAGCTCAACCGCCTTCTGCAGGGTGAAATCCATGCGCTCTCCGCGTGAGATGCCTTGCACGAGGGTGATCGGCAGCGCGGATTCCCGCGTCACTTCGGCGCAGGTCTCCACGGCCACCGTGGCGCGCCGCGCGCCCAGGTCCAGCAGTCTGCCCCGGCATTCCAGGCCCATTCCGTTGAACAGGCAAACCTCTTGTCCAACACGCGCGCGCAGTACGCGCGACAAATGGTGGGAGGCAACGTCATCCAGCGTGACACTGGTGCCGGTGGTGAACGGCTTGTCGACATATAAGCGGGGAACGCGCACGGCGGGACACCCTCAGTCACGGGTGGCGACGTCAACGCCATCCGCGGCGACTTCCGCCAGGAAGCGAATTTCCTCGGGCGTGATGACGTATGGCGGCATGAAATAAACGACGTCACCCAGCGGCCGCAGCAGGGCGCCGCGTTCGAGGGCGTGCCGGTAGACGCGCCGTCCGCGTCGCTCCTGCCACGGATAGGACTCGCGCGCAGACTTGTCCCGCACCATCTCCACGGCGGTGATCATGCCGCACTGGCGCACCTCCGCGACATGCGGATGATCGGCAAGCGGTGAAAGCGCGTAGTGCATCACCTCCGCGAGGCCGCGATTGTGTTCAATGACCGGCTCCTCCTCGAAGATGTCCAGCGTGGTCAGCGCCGCGCGGCAGGCCAGCGGATTGCCGGTATAGCTGTGGGAATGGAGGAACGCCTTGAGCGTAGCATGGTCATCATAGAAGGCCTGATAAACATCCGCCGTCGTCAGCACCGCCGACAGGGGCAGATACCCGCCCGTGAGCCCCTTGCCCAGGCACAGGAAGTCCGGCGCAATTTCCGCCTGCTCGCAGGCGAACAGGGTGCCGGTGCGCCCGAAGCCGACGGCGATTTCATCGGCGATCAAATGCACGTGATGGCGGTTGCAAAGTTCGCGCAGCAGGCTGAGATACACGGGATGGTACATGCGCATGTGGCCGGCGCACTGCACCAGCGGCTCGACAATCACGGCGCAGACGGATTCGGCGTGTTCGGCCAGCAGCGCCGCCATCGGTTCCAGCTGGCGCTTGGAATGTTCCTGCCAGGATTCGCCCGGCGCGCGGTGGTAGCAATCCGGCGACGGTGCCGTCAGCACCGGCATGAGGAGCGGCGCGTAGGTCTCGCGATAAAGCGGCACGCCGCCCACGGCGAGCGCACCCAGCGTCTCGCCATGATAGCCATTTTCGAGACGGATGAACCGGCATTTTTTTGACCGGCCCTGATTGCGCCAGTAGTGGAAGCTCATCTTCAGCGCGATTTCAACGGCGGCTGAGCCGTTGTCGGCGTAGAAGCAGCGCGTCAGACCCGGCGGCGCCAGCGCCGTCAGCCGCTCGGCCAGTTCTATCGCCGGAGCATGCGTGAAACCAGCGAGCAGGACGTGCTCCAATTGCTGAAGTTGATCCTGGATGGCGGCATTGATGCGGGGGTGGGCGTGGCCGAAGAGATTGACCCACCATGAGCTGATGGCGTCGAGATAGCGGCGACCGTCGCAATCCTCGAGCCACACACCCCGGCCGCGGCGGATGGGGATCGGCGGCAGCGCCTCATGATCCTTCATCTGCGTGCAGGGGTGCCACAGCACGGCCCGATCGCGCAGCTGCCATTGCTTCGAGATTGATGTTTCGGTCGTCGGCACGGAATCTCCGCCGTGGTATGGGATCATCAAAATCTTTGCGAGTGATTGCGGAGCGATGGCTTCCGCTTGGAGGGGATTCAGCCGTCGAGACGGCTGGCGTGATCGCGCAGAATCTGCCCGCCCAACATGGCGGTGATGATCCGATCTTCCAGTTCGACGCGGGTGGCCAGTTGCTCGCCCAGCATCGACAGGTCTTCGGCCAGTTTGTCGAGCAGATGAAAGTTCCATTCGCCGCCGTAGCGATCGTTGAACTCCATGGCCGCATCGGTGGTTTTGGCGATGCGCTCATACACCTGGCGCGCGGCTTGCGCCACCGCCTGCCGGCGCTCCCTGCCCGTGACGATGCGATGGTAGAGATTGAAATGGCCCGCCGCGACATAATCAACCAGCATTTGGGTGAAATCCTGCAGGGCCTCATGCACCGGCTTGTCGACAGTGAACGGTTTCAATTCCAGCACTTCGCACATGGACACCAGCACCCCTCGTCGCTGCGTCAGCAGTCGATCGATGTGGCGGCGCGAACCTTGGCGGCGCCACGTCTGGCTTTGAGAAGGATCAGTCATGAACGACGTTCTGATTTTCCCGGCATTGTAACACCCCGATTCCGGCCGACAATCCACCCGGATTACGGTGGATCCGCCTCCAACTCTGATCCAAACGTCGTCCCGACCTTGCAAGGCCTTTGGACTGGAATGTTTCCAAGGCATCGGTCAAACTGAACATTCGCGGCTATAATTTTTCAAGTCATGAATATCCCGGGTTACAACATCCTCAAGCCCATCGGCATTGGTGGCATGGCCACGGCCTATCTGGCCGTGCAAACCTCGCTGCAGCGGCAGGTCGTACTCAAGGTTCTGCACAGTACCGAAGCCACCACTGAGGAAAGTGTCGAGCGTTTTATCAAGGAGGGACGCATCCTGGCGTCTCTAAATCACCCCAACATCATCACCATACACGACATCGGCATGGCGGATAAGCTTGTCTATTTGTCGATGGAGTTCGTCGAAGGCGGCGATCTCAAGGAACGCATCAGCAAGGGCGCGCTGCCCCCGGCCGAGGCCCTGTCCATCGTCAAGGGGATCGCCGCCGGTCTTTACGCCGCGCATAAAAACGGCGTCATCCATCGCGACGTGAAACCGGCAAACATCCTGTTCCACAAGGACGGCACGCCGCTGCTGACCGACTTTGGTATCGCCAAAAAAATGACCGCCAACGTCGATGAATTGACCCGCACCGGCACTTTCCTCGGCAGTCCGAATTACATGGCGCCGGAACAAGCCGAGGCCGGCCCCATCGACGGACGCGCCGATATCTATGCGCTGGGGGTCATCTTCTACGAGATGCTGACCGGTCGCAAACCCTATCAGTCGCCGTCGGTGATCAACGTCATCGTGCAGCACAAACAGGCGCCGATCCCCAAACTGCCGCCGGCCCTGCAGGGTTATCAGCCCTTGCTGGATTTGATGATGGCAAAGGATCGGCGCGATCGTTTTCGTGACGCGGAAAGCCTGCTGCATTTCATAGACAAATTCGAGCATGATCTGCGCACCCCCGCCGGCGCCGAGCCAGCGCCGGGGCGTGCCATCGGGCGTGCGCGTTCATATTCCCCGGGGCAGGGGGTGACGGGCCGCTGGCGTATTTCTGTTTTTTTGACCATCGGGTTCATTCTTTCCTCGCTGGCCTACGGCATTGTTTTTTATTATGCCCAGACGCTGAAAATTGTGCATGATTCCGGGGATCAACAACCGCCAAAATCCGTGATGCAGCAGGACGAGCTGGCGAATGCCGCCGTCATCCCCAAGCCGGCGATACAAAGTCAAATCTTGCCGCCAGTCGACGTGCGTACGGCGTTGATCTGGCTGGCGGAAAAAAGCCTGGAGGAATACCGCCTGACCTCGCCGCCCCAGAACAACGCCTATTATTATTATTCCCGTCTACTGCAGATGGAGCCGGACAGCGAACAGGCGAAGGCGGGGTTCCAGAAAATCGCCGCGCGTTTCGCCCTGCTGGCGGAACGGGAAATCGCCCGCGGTCACGACGATGAAGCCCAGCGTTATCTGCACATAGGCCTGCAGCTCGATCCGCAGAATCCCCAATTGCGGCAATTGGGCGCGCTGTCCACGACGCCCGCGCGCAAGGGGTTGTGGCAGAGTATTACGAAGTATTTCCAGAATTCACAGGCAGCGGCGGAGAAGAAATAATCCGCGCCTTGCTTGTCCCGCGCGTTACGGGGAGGGGGGCGTCGGCGCGGGGAGGGACAGGTCGGAGGAGTGCGTTTGATCCCAGCGTTCCAGCGCCTGCTTTAGTTTGTTCATCACCTCTGGTGACACATTCTGAGGCATGGGAGTATCCGCCGCGGGCGCCGTGGCGGCGGCGGCCGCGTCGTCTGCAACCGGCGCCACGGGTGTGGTGGTGTCTCCGGCCGCATCCGGTGTCGGGGTCACTGGCGCGGCATTTTTGAACGCCTGCTTGCGCAGCGCCTGGCGTGTCCCGGCGCCGACGGTGATCCGGGTGTCGTCGATGATCTGGCCGTTTTCAAACACGAATATCCGCGGTCCCGTCGCTCCGGTGCGATACCATGCCGGGGGCGTACCCGACATGTGCGTGCGCCCGCTGTGCGGATCGACCCACTGATACATACGCGCCCATGCGGCACTGCCCATCCACAATGCCAGCAGGCAAGCCAAGCAGACTCTCCACATGAATTTTAGTATAACACCGCATGGCTCCATATTCCGGCGGCCGGGAAGTGAAGCGGTCATGAAGACGGACATGAATGAATTGATTGCCGACCTGCGCGCGGGCGCAAATCTGGAAGCCCGTGCCGCGGATTTGTCCGCAATCCCCGATCAGGAACGATCAACGTGGATGCCATCGCTGCTTGAATTGCTGGAACGCGTGGATGCCGCCGACCGGCGCATCGGTTTTTTCGCGCTCCAGCACTGCTGGTCGGCAATTGCCCGCGAGGCGGTCATCCGCCATCTGGGCAGCGACGATCCGGGGAGCCGGCGGATGGCGGCCATCGTGCTGGAGCACGGCGAGGGACGCGCCTTTCTTGCGCAGGCCGCGTCACGCTGGCTGGATGATCCTGAGCCGGCGCGGGCCGGCGAGGCACTGGCACTGGTCGACAGCATGTATCCCGACGTGGAGCGCCTGCGCCGAGCCGTGGAGCAACCGGCACTGCGCCCCTATCTGCGGTGCAATCTCTCGCGTTACGGCGATCCATCGCTGGCGGCGGCCATGCTCGCCTGTCTGAACGACGGCGATACGGAAGTCGCGCGCGCGGGATTGGCCGCCCTGATCCAGCAGATTGATCCCCCGTCCGCCGTGCGTGCGTGCTGTCGGGAACTGTTGCGCCATCCCCGGCCGGAGGCGCGCGAACTGGCCGCCGAATATTTCTGCTGGCATGGCGGCGGCGATGATTGCGCGGCGTTGCAGGCGGCGCTGCCGGCGGAGACGGATCGCCATGCCGCTGCCGGCCTGGAATCCAGCCTGCGGGCGATCAAGCGGCGCTCCACCGCAACCGTGCAGCGGCAAGCATTGCGGCGGCACCTGCTTGCCACGCAGCGCTTTGAACCGCGCTGGTGCTATCAGGGACGTTCGCCGGGCACGGATTTCCTGCGCGGGCGGCAGGCGCGTTTCGATCTGCTGGCAGCGTACTACGGGCTGCCCCACCGTTCCGTGCAGGCCACCCGCCGCGATGCGGGCGCAAATGTTCCCCACCTGTACAGTGCGCCGCTCGTTGCGCCCATTCGCCAGTACCCCGGCGCACCCGACGACAGTTTCGGCGTGGATACGGACAAGGCCAACCGCACCTATACCGAACTCGTGCATGTGGGCGAGGATGTCGGCTGGGACGGGGAGGCGCAAACCGTGGTGGCGATCGCCGATGGCCTCATACGCGAGATCGGCTGGATCGAGTCCTGGGGCAACATTGCGGTGGTTGAGCACCACCTCGCGGGCATCGCCAGCGACAAATTGCGCCGCCAGCTTGGTTTGTTCGCGCCCACCGTGCGTGAATCCATTCACCTGGCGGATGGGAGTTTTCTTTGTTGCAGCGTATATGCGCATCTGGGTCCGGGCATATGGCGGCTGCCGGGCGCGTTCATCGAGGCGGGGGAAAAAATCGGCGTCATCGGCCGTCCCTATATGTGGGAGAACGGGGGCTATCGCGCGCACCTGCATTTTGCCACACACCTCGGCCCCTACTGGCAGACGCCGCGTACAGGCGCCCGGATCGATTTGCGTTTCGAAGGGCGGCGTTACGAGGGCATTGTCCGCAAGGCCGACCGGCGGCAGATTGCCGCCACCATAGAAGTCGGGGGCCGGACGAAGGAGGTGGTGCGCAACACGCACTGGCTGTGCGGTTACGTTTCACCCGGCCACTTCGAATCGGGCACCCATGGCTGGTTCAATCCACGCCTGCTGTTTTCTTAGTTCTGAATAAGTCCATCATGGACTTTTCAGAATCGGGAAACAAAAAAGTGTGATTTTTGTTTCCCTCCACCGGAGAAACTTTACCCAATCCCACGGGCGTACACCAACAATTACAGCAGCTTGTGGTGGCGCATCAACCACACCAGCACGCCGACGATGCTTCCAGCCACCATCCAAAAGAAGAGGTAACCATACCGCCAGTGCAATTCCGGGAAGGTTTCGAAATTCATACCGTAGACGCCGCACAGGAAGGTCAGCGGCAGGAACAGGGCGCTCAACAGTGTCAGCCGGCCCATGATGCGGTTGGTCCGGTGGCTGACCATGGACATGTGCAGGTTCAACGACTGCGTCAGGATGTCGCGATCCACCATCACGTCCTGCATCACATGATCGATGACGCTGACCATGTTGGCCAGCGCGGCCCGCGTAGCCTCGCTCAGGAATATCGAACGGCGCGTGGAGAGTTCGGTGAGCACCCCGCGCGCGGGCGCCAGTACGGCGCGAAAGTGCAGCAGGTTGGCGCCGATGGCGGCCACCCGCTTGAACACCGCCTCGTCATCGTCGGCAAAAAGCTGGCGCTGCAGGTCGCGCACGCCCGACTCCAGCCGCTCCTGCACGCTGACGTAATGCTCCACGAGATGATCCCACAATTCGTAAATGAGAAAACTCGGACTTTGCGCAAAACGCACGAAGTCGGAAGCGTATTCCTGGCGCACCATGTTCATGAAGGCGCGCGGGCCGTCATGCAGGGTGAGAAGATAGTTCTGCGTCATCACCACATGCACGGGCTCGGGCGTCAACGTCCCATCCGCGCCGATCTGGCAGTCGGCGACGACCAGATGCAGCGATTCCTCCTGCCGCGAGAGGAAGGTGTTTGCCTCGGCGTTGAATAACCCGTCGATCATGCCATTGCCGGGGACCTCGAGGTCGGTCAGTATCCGCCTCGCGTCCGCGGCGTCGACATACTCGATGTCCAGCCACACGAACGCGCCGGAAGCCATCGCGGCACGTACCTCGCCGGTGGTCAGTGAGGCGACCTGCTTGGCGGTGAAGTCAAAGCGAACCGCGTTGAAGCGTGCTGCGGATTTCTCGGCCATGCCCATGCTCATCTATTCCATATTTTTTATGAAGGCAGGCTACGCCGCGGCGTATGACGGGTCAATGAGGGTGTGCACCGGACGCCGAAGGGTTATGATGGGCTCGAAATTCACTTCGCCGGCACGGTGACCATGCCCGAACCAAAAAAACCGGCAACGCACGAGCACGGCCCCCATTGCTGGCACGATCATGACACGCCGGCGCGGAATCCATGGCGGGACGTGGGGCGCAATGATCCCTGCCCCTGCGGCAGCGGCAGGAAATTCAAAAAGTGCCACGCCCTGGCCACCCCTGAACCGGACTAGGGGCTGAGTTTCGCCGGCCCTAAGGATTGGGGGACGCATCGCCGTCACCGTAAAGGCGGTTCAACTCCTCCCTCACATTGGCCGGGGTGATCTCCCCCTGTGGCAATGGCGTCGTGATCGCCAATTCAAGCGGTCGTGTCAGGCCGCGCCAGACGCGTTTGAGCGCGGGGCTGTGCTCGCGGCTGAACAAGGTTCCCCATGCCCCGCGCAGGGTCAGCACCAGCACCGGCCGGCGGCGGCTCGATAACAGGGGATTCAATCCTTCCACGAAGGGTGGCACACGACCGTCAGATGAAGGCTCCGGCGCCGGGAACACACATACGAGGTGACCGGCGCGCATTAATTTTTCAACTTCTCTCCGCCAGCGACCGCGCTTGATCACGGCCCCCATTCGCCGCAACAGAAATCCGAAGAAGGGTCGCCGCAATTCCCGTTCGGTGATTACGAAATGGATCGGCCGATGGCTCCCGGCGGCGATCATCAGGGCATCGATGTAGGTGACACGATTGGCGATCAACAACGCGCCTCCCGTCTCCGGCAGGTGCTCGTCGCCGCGCACGCGCAAGTGATAAAGGCTGTGGACCAGCAGCCAGATCAGGAAACGGACGAAGTATTCCGGCACCAGGGCGCAAATGAAAATCGCGACAATGATATTGACCAGGGCGGTCGTCAGCAGCACCTGGGGAATATCCAGACCCAGCTTGAAAAGTCCTATCGAGAACCCCGCCGAGCAGACCATCAGGAAGGCGTTCAGGATGTTGTTGGCGGCGATGACGCGCGAAGTATGCGTGCGCTCGCTGCGGGTTTGAATCACGGCATACAGCGGTACGATGTAAAAGCCGCCGAACAATCCGATGCCGGCAAGATCGGCGAGCAGGCGCGCGGTCCCCGTGCTGCGCAGGAAATCCGCCATCGTCATGGCCGTTCCCAGCGGCGCATAGCCGCGGCAGGCGAGATAGAAATCCACGCCGAACAGCGTGAGGCCGAGGGAGCCGAAAGGCACCAGCCCCATTTCGACCTTGTGCCCGGACAGCCGTTCACACAGCAGCGAACCCACGCCCACGCCGATGGAAAACACGGTCAAGAGCACCACCACGACGGACTCATCTCCATGCAGCACGCCCTTGGCGAGATCGGGGAACAGCGACAAAAACACCAGGCCATAAAACCAGAACCAGGAGATCCCCAGCAGGGACAGAAACACCGTGCGATTCCCGCGCGCGAAGCGCAGGCTGCGCCAGGTTTCCGTGATCGGATTGAAATTGACGCGCAGCGCGGGATCGGCAGGCGGCGACGGAGGAACTTGGCGGGCGGCGGCGTAACCGGCCGCCGCCACCGCCAGGGTGCCGGCGGCGACCAGCCAGTGGCCGTGCAGGCGATCGGCGATCAACAGGCCGCCCGCGATCTCGCCCAGCAGGATGGCGACGTTGGTGCCCATCTCCACCAGTCCGTTGCCGCCGACGATCTCTGCCTCATCAAGGTGCTGCGGCAGGAAGGAATACTTCACCGGGCCGAACAGCGTCGAGTGCAAGCCCATGAGAAACAGCGCCATCACCAGCGGCGCGGCGCTGTGCAGGCCGAAACCCAGTGCCCCCAGGCTCATGATGACGATCTCGAACAGCTTGATCGCGCGCATCATCACCGCCTTGTCGAACTTATCCGCCAATTGTCCGGCCGTCGCCGAAAACAGAAAGAACGGCAAAATGAACAGCGCGCCGCAAAAAGCGTTGAAATCGCGCGACTCCATGCCCAACGGACGAACGGTCTGATAGGTCAGCATCAGTACCAGCGCGATCTTGAAAAAGTTGTCGTTGAAGGCCCCCAGAAACTGTGTGATGAAAAAGGGCAGAAACCGCCGTTCACGCAACAGGGCGAATTGGTTGTTGTTTTTTTTCATCATGGTTGAGATAACCTTTTCAGTCCATTCTAATGGCAGCCGGCGGTACACACTAAAGCAGTCTGAACCGATGCCCGCATTCCTTCACTTCATGAGCCCCGTCATCGCCTACGCCATACTGGTATTGGGCGGGGCATGGCTGGGCGATCGCCTCATTGGATTGATTGTGCCGGACGATCCGTGTCATGACCCGCTGATGATCATCACGGTGGCCTATTTCAGCATCATATTTCTGACCGGGATGTTTTATCTTGTGGGACTGACGTTGAAGATCACGCGGCCTAACCGGCGGCACATCCTGCCGCGGCGGACGGGTACGCATCTGATTGGCTGCGCGGCACTGGGTTTTTCGGCGCTGACGCCATTCATTGTCCTGCACGGCCCGCACAGCGGCGTCGTCTATGGTGAACGGGTGGCGGTCACCGAGGCCCTAGAGCGCACGGTTATGCTTCAGCAGGCATTGTCGGCGTTCTGGCGCCAGCATGGGCACTTCCCCGCCAATGAGAAAGAATTACCCGCCCTGCCGGATCAGTCCGCTTCCAGCGTGGCCCGCCGCATAGCGTTCAACGCGTTCGGCGACATCACCGTGGAATTCGCCAGCCGGCGCTACACGCATCTTGACGGCCAGACATTGGTATTACGCCCGCAGCTGCAAAACGGTCTCCCGGTATGGGATTGCCAAGGCGGCAGCCTCTCGGACCTGCAGCGGCCCGCAGCGTGCCGGCGGAGTTCGGTTTGTGAGAATCTGCTGCTTTCACTTGAGCCCGATACTGTGGCTGTCGGGCGGGATGGAGGGCCGTAGTGTGGTTAGTGGAAACCGCGCCAGTGGTTTCTTATAACCTTAATCAATGGGATTAATCTCGATACATACTGGAACTACCAGCGCAAATTATATTTATAATTAATTGTTATATAAGAATTATTTACTAATTTGCCTTTCAATACCGTATGTCTGGCACGGCTTCTGCTTCATAAAAGACAGTAGTTTTAAATACTCACATAAACGACTTTGGAGGTTAACATGACTTGGGAAACCCCTGCTTTCAGCGATGTACGCTTCGGCTTCGAAGTGACCATGTACATCAGCAACCGTTAATTTAACGGTTCAAGTAATACGACGAAGGGGCCTGATGGCCCCTTTGTTTTTGTCCTCAAATCAACCCCGCGGATTCTAAGCGGGGAAGTTGTTCCAGGCGTCCAGCGCCGCGACTTTGTAGGCCTCCGCCAGCGTCGGATAGTTGAAGACGGTGTTGACGAAGTAATCGAGCGTGCCGCCGTGGGCGAGCACCGCCTGACCGATGTGGATGAGTTCGGTGGCGCCCTCACCGACAATGTGCGCGCCGAGCAACTTGCGGTCGTCGATGGCGAAGATGAGCTTGAGCAGGCCCTCCCGCAAGCCCAGAATCTGGCCGCGTGAAGTCTCGCGGAAGCGTGCAATGCCGATCTCGTGCTTGATCCCCTGTTTGACCACCTCCTCCTCGGTCTTGCCGATCACGCTCATTTCCGGCACGGCGTAGATGCCGAAAGGAAACACCTCGCCATACTGCGGCGGCGCCAGCTGTGCGCCGAAGGCATGGCAGGCCGCATGCCGCCCTTGCTCCATCGAGGTGGAGGCTAGGCTGGGGAAACCGATCACGTCGCCGGCGGCGTAAATATGCGGAACGGAAGTGCGGTAGTGCTCGTCCACGGTGAGCCGTCCGCGCTTATCGATGGCGAGCCCGGCGCTTTCAATCTTGAGTTGTTGGGTCGCGCCTTCGCGACCGGCCGCGAATAGCACCATCTCGCTGCGCACCTGCTTGCCGCTCGCCAGGTGCAGCCGTACGCGACCGTTGCCGAGATCCTCGATCGATTCCACCTTGTCGCCGAGGCGGATGTTGACGCCGCGATCACGAAGATTATGGATGAACTCGTCGGTGATCTCGCGATCGAGGAAATCCAGCATTAACGGCCGCCCGTCGATCAGCGTGACCTCAATGTCAAGTGCGCTGAAGATGGAGGCGTACTCGACTCCAATCACGCCCGCGCCTACGATCGCCATGCTACGGGGCAGGTTTTTCATGAGCATGATGTCATCGCTGTCGATGATGCTGGTGCCGTTGAAGGAGATGTTCGGCGGATGCGACGGCATGGTGCCGCAGGCGATGAGGATGTGCTCGCCGTAGTATTCCTGGAGACTGCCGTCGACGTGCTCGACGCGCAGTACGTGTGGATCCTTGAACTGGGCACTTCCCACCAGGGTGGTTACACCGTTGCGCCCCAGCTTGTGCTGCAAGACCTCGATCTCATGACGGATGGTGATGTCGAGCCGCTGCATGAGGTCTTCGGCGGTGATGCGTTGCTTGACACGGTAACTCCGCCCGTAAAACCCACGCTGTCGCCAGCCGGATAAATAGAGCACCGCCTCCCGGAGGGTCTTGCTGGGGATGGTGCCCACGTGGAGGCAGGCGCCGCCGATGGCCAGGTTTTTTTCGACGACGGCAACGTTCTTGCCAAGCTTGGCGGCCTGGATGGCGGCCCTCTGGCCGGCCGGACCGCTGCCGATGGTGATAAAGTCGAATTTATCCATGGGCACCCCTGTTTGTTCTTGTATTCATGCAATTTAACAACAACACCCTCGCGAGTACAGAACCGGTCGGCTATGCTTACGGTCATAAGCGTATTGAATAACAATCAACGGTAAAGGATCAGCATGTCGGTGCCATTGCAACCCGTGAAAACCATACACCCGGACGACCGCGCCGCCTTCGAGGCGGTGGTGGCCGCCGCGTCGCAGGTCATCGTCGGCAAGGATCACGAACTTAAATTGTCATTGGCCTGTCTGCTGGCGCGGGGCCATTTGTTGATAGAAGACATGCCCGGCGTGGGCAAGACCACGCTGGCCCATGTGCTGGCCAGGACGCTGGGCTTGAGCTTCCAGCGCATCCAGTTCACCAGCGACTTGTTGCCGGCGGATGTGATTGGCGTGTCTGTCTACCAGAAAGAGACCGGCCACTTCAGCTTTCATCCCGGGCCGTTGTTTGCGCAGCTCATTCTTGCCGATGAAGTCAACCGTGCCACGCCGCGCACGCAGAGCGCCCTGCTGGAGGCGATGGAGGAACACCAGGTCACCGTGGACGGCAAAAGCCATGCCCTGCCGCAGCCGTTTTTCGTGGTGGCCACACAGAACCCTTTTCATCAGATTGGCACCTTTCCGCTGCCGGAGTCGCAACTGGATCGTTTCCTCATGCGCATCGAACTGGGCTACCCCGACAACCACGCCGAGCGCATATTGCTCAAGGGCCGCGACCGCCGCGAATTGCTGGAGTCTCTGAACCCGGTACTCGGCCCCAAGCGGTTGCTGGAATTGCAGCAGCGGCTGGACGAGGTGCACGTCAGCGATGCCTTGATCGACTACCTGCAGGACCTGCTCGATTTCAGCCGCCGGGCGCCCGCGTTCGCCGCCGGACTCTCGCCGCGCGCGGGCATCGGACTGCGGCGCAGCGCGCAGGCCTGGGCACTGCTGTCCGGGCGCATGCATGTCCTGCCTGAAGATGTGCAGACGGTGTTAACGCCCGTGGTCGGTCATCGTTTGCGCGGCAGCGACCGGGAGAGCGCGCCGGCGGTTGTGGCTGAGCAGTTGCTGCGGGCGGTGCCCATTCCTTGATGCAAAATCCGTCCATGGTTTTTTGCATCTCGCTTCGCTGCGGTACACGCCCGCGGCTCGCCCCGTGAATCAAATATCAAACTGCTTGATTCATGGCATGTCTCTTCCATGGGACGCGTGCGGCTTTCAGAATTTCTAACTCATGCGCGCGCTGTCAGATTTCTGGGAGCGGATGCCGGGCAGTCCGGCCACGGATGCCGCCATCGAACCGCTGACGCTGGATCGCAAGCACGTCTACATCTTTCCCAATCGTGCCGGCCGCACCTATATGGTGATGCTGGGCGTGGTGCTGATCGGCGCCATCAATTACAACAACAGCCTGGGCTACGGGTTTACCTTTCTGTTCGCCAGTCTGTACGTGGTGGCGCTGCTGCACACCTATCGGAATCTGGCGGGCCTGCGTTATGGCGGCGGGCGGTGCGCGCCGGTCTACACCGGTGACATCGCCTCCTTCAATCTGAACCTCGACAACCGCGGCCAGTCCGCTCGTTACGCCATTGCCCTCAAGCCGGCGCCCGACGCCCAACGCTGGTACACGGAGGACGAACAGACGTCGTCCATGGTGCAACTCGATGTGTCTGCCGATGACATCAAGGCGGCGCGGATTGATGTCCGGGCCACTCGGCGCGGCTGGCTCACCCTCCGGCGGGTGGAAATCCAGACGCGTTTCCCGCTGGGACTTTTCACCGCCTGGTCCTACTGGCGGCCGCCGTTGCGTGTTTTGGTTTACCCGCGGCCGGCCGGTCCGCTGGCGCTGCCCGGTAGTGCCGAGAAGTCGGATAATGATGAGGGCGGACGTCAGCCGGGGACTGACGATTTTGCCGGATTCCGCGATTATCGTCCGGGCGATTCACCGCGCCATATCGCCTGGAAGGCGCTGGCGCGTGAACAGGGACTGCATGTGAAACGCTTTGCCGGCGGCCAGACGGATGAAATCATCCTGAAACTGGCCGATGCGGCCCTGCTGCCCGATCTTGAACAGCGACTGTCGCAGCTGTGCAAATGGGTGCTGATGGCCGAGGCGGCGGGTTTGAGCTATGGATTGGAGTTGCCGGGCAAGTCCATTCTGCCGGGGCAGGGCGCTGCTCAGCGCGAGCAATGCCTGCGGGCCCTGGCCCTGTTTGGATTGCCGTGAAGTCCCGCCCGTCGCCTGCAACGCCGCTGTCGCTGAATCAAATCGGCTGGCTGGTGGCGGCGTTATCCTTTGTCGTCCTGCCGCATGTGCAGCGTCAGCCCTTGTGGGTCATCGTCGGTTTCCTCGCCCTCATCGGCTGGCGGATTCTGGGGCTGCTGGGGCGTCTTCCGCTGCCCGATGCCCGTCACCCGCGGCTGGTGCTGCTGAATCAGGCGCTGGCCGTGTTGATATTCGTGCTGGTGTACGGCAGTTATGATCGTACGCTCGGTCGCGATGCCGGCGTCTCGCTCCTCATCATGCTGCTGGCCTTGAAGGTGCTGGAGATGCAAAAGGCGCGGGAGTATTACCTGGTGACGCTGCTGGGCTACTTTCTGATCGTCACACACTTCTTCTACTCGCAAACCTTGACGCTCGCCATCTATCTGCTGGGCGGCGTGATATTGCTGACCGCCTGCCTGATTGGCTTTCAGGATATCCGCCAGGCATTGCCGCCCGTGAGGCGCCTGTTGCTGGCGGGCCAGCTCCTGGCAAGCGCGCTGCCGCTCATGGTGATGATGTTCCTGCTGTTTCCACGGGCGTCAGGGCCGTTATGGGGTCTGCCCAAGGATGCGCACGCCGGGTTGTCGGGATTGAGCGAGGAAATGTCACCCGGGCAGATATCGCAGCTGGGTTTGAATGACAGCGCCGCCTTCCGCGTCGAGTTCAAGGGACCGTTGCCGGCGCCAAACGAACTCTACTGGCGTGGACCCGTGCTGGTGCGCAGCAACGGGCAGACCTGGAGCCGCGGAATCACCGGCGATTTCGCGCCACCGCCCATCCAGGGGCAGGGGGCACGTTATGAATACACCATCACGCTTGAGCCGCACAATCACCGCTGGCTGTTCGTACTGGAACAACCCTCGACACTGCCCGCAGGCAGCCGGCTGACGCGCGATCTGCGGGTGGTGGTGCCGAATCCCGTGGTGCAGCGGTTGCGCTACACCGCACAGTCCTATCTGCGCAGCACGGTCACCGATTTTAATTCCCGTGAGGTCGCCGAGGCGCTGGAACTGCCACGTGGTTTTCATCCGCGCGCCATTGATCTGGCGCGGCAGTGGCGCAAGCAGTCGCAGACCGCGATCGAGGTCGTCCGTCGCGCGCTGGAGTATTTCCGCAGCGAACCGTTTTATTACAGCCTGACGCCGCCGGAACTTACGGGCGACAGCGTCGATGAGTTTTTATTCGACACGCGGAAGGGATTCTGCGAACACTACGCCGCGGCCTTCACCATACTCATGCGCGCCGCCGGCATACCGGCGCGGGTGGTTACCGGTTATCAGGGCGGCGAATACAACTCGATCGGCGGATACCTGGTCGTTCGCCAGCGCGATGCGCACGCCTGGAGCGAGGTGTGGCTGGGTGATCGCGGCTGGGTGCGCGTGGACCCCACGGCGGCGGTGGCGCCGAATCGCATCGATCGCGGCATCGATCAGGCCCTGCCTGAGCCGTTGCTTGACATGCCCTTTGCGCTGGAATCCAACAAAATATTGAAACAGTTTCATGACATCTGGGACACGGTGAATAACCGTTGGAATCAGTGGATACTGGGCTACAACGCGCGGCGGCAGGCCGAGCTCGTGTCCCATTTCGGTTTCGAGCCCAATCTGGGCAATCTGGCGCTCACTTTTGTCGCGGCGACCACCGTGCTCGCGTTCGGTACCGCATTATGGCTGTTACGCCGGCGGATGCGGCCGGATCCGGCGCGGGCGGCCTACGATCGCTTCTGCGCCAAGCTGGCGCGCCGGGGCGTTCGGCGTGCCCGTCACGAGGGGCCGCTGGATTATGCCCGCCGCGCGGTACGGGCGCGGCCACTGCAGGCGGATCCGATCCTGAACATCTCGGGTTTGTACATGCAGGTGCGTTATGCGGGTGAGCAGCGCGCATTACGCAACCTGCAACAAGCCGTCCGCCATTTCCGCGTTTGAGCGGGTCAGCGATTCACCACGGCGCCGGTTTGATCGCCGTTTGCCGGCTGCAGGGTTTCGATGGCCTGCATCTGATGCAGACGCGCATAGACTCCGCCTCGCCTGAGCAACGCCGCATGAGTGCCGGCTTCCACAACACAACCCTCGCTCAATACCACGATGCGATCGGCATTCTCAATCGTCGACAGCCGGTGGGCGATGATGAGGCAGGTACGGCCCCTGCGCAAAGTTTCCAGCGCCTCCTGGATGTGGCGTTCGGAGGCGGTGTCCAGCGCCGAGGTGGCCTCATCCAGGATCAGAATCGGCGCGTCCTTCAAGAGCGCGCGGGCGATGGCCAGCCGCTGGCGCTGCCCGCCGGACAATCGCATGCCATTCTCGCCGATGAGGGTGTCGAGTCCCTGCGGCAGCGGGCGTACGAACTCCATGACCCTCGCCGCCTCCGCAGCGCGCACGATGGTTTGTTCGCCGGTGCCGCGCAGCACACCATAGGCGATGTTGTTGCGGATGGTGTCGTTGAACAGCACCACGTCCTGACTGACCAGCGCGATCTGGGCGCGCAGCGAGGCCAGCGTGAATTCGCGTACATCCACGCCGTCGATGCATACGGTCCCCTGTTGCGGCAGGTAAAAGCGCGGCAGCAGGGCCGCCAGCGTGGTCTTGCCGCTGCCGGAGGCCCCGACGATGGCAACGGTTTCCCCGGGCGCGATGATCAGGGTGACGTCACGCAGCGCGGACTCGAGCGTATCATCATAGGCAAAGCTCACGTGTTCGTAACGGATTTCACCGCGCGGTCGTTCCAGCGTCCTTGATCCGTGATCGGGCTCGGGGGATTCGTCCATGAGCGCGAAGATGCTCTCGGACGCCGCCAGTCCGCGTTGCAGGCTCTCGTTGACGCCCACCACCCGGCGCACCGGCGCCTGCAGCAGGGTCATGGCGGTGAAGAAGGACACGAACTCGCCCGTGCTCATGAGCTTGGAGGCCGACAGCAGCATGGCGGCGTATACCATCACGGCAATGCCGCAGGAGATGATGAACAAAACCACCGGCTCGTTGGCCGCCGCGGCCATGACCACCTTCATGCCGTATTTGCGCGCGGCGTTACCGGCCTGCTGAAAACGGTTGATCTCGTAATCCTGGCCGCCATAGACGCGGATGATCTTGTGTGCCTTGATGGTTTCTTCGGCGACATGGGCAATGTCGCCCATGGAGCGCTGCACCCGCCGGCTCATCTCGCGCAATCGCAGACTGATGCGCCGCACGACGTAGGCGATGAGCGGCCCCAGCAACGCCACCACGAGCGTCAGCCGCCAGTGGATGTACGTCATGTAGGCCAGCAGCGCGGCGATGGACAGGCTGTCCTTGACGCCGACCATCAACACGCGGGTCACGGATTGCTGCACCTGAGCCACATCATAGGTCAGCCGCGACAGCAGTTCGCCGGCGCGGCTGCCGTCATAGAAGCGGGCGGGCAGCCGCACCAGATTGTGGAACATGTCATCGCGCAAATCGGTCATCACCCTCAGCGCCACCCAGTTGAGGGAAACCGTGCTGACGTAGTTGAGTGCGCCGCGCACCACGAACAGGATCACAATCAACACCGGGAACAGGTAGGCGCGGCCCGACGGCTTGGTCAGGAAGCTGCCATCCAGGAATGGCTTCAGCAACGCCGGCAGCACCGGATCGGTGGCGGCATAGATCACCATGGAGCCGAGGCAGGCCGCAAACACGCGCCAGTGCGGTCGTACGTAATTGAGCAGCCGTGCATAGAGCTGCTTCGGGGAGGAGGTCATGCTGTCAGGGGCTCTTGGATCGCATCGGGCGAAATTCGATTATCCTATACCCCGCCCCGGTTAAGAAACGGTATCCCATGTCCAAGATCCATCCCATCATCGCCGTGACCGGCTCCTCGGGCGCCGGCACCACCAGCATCAAGGCCGCGACCGAACACATCTTCCGCCGTGAGGGCCTGAATGCCGCCATCGTCGAGGGTGACAGCTTTCACCGCCATGACCGCGCCGCCATGCAGCAGATGGTCGAGGCGGCGCGCCGCGAGGGCCGCCGCCCGGTGACCCATTTCGGGCCGGAGGGGAATCTGTTTGAAGAGCTGGAGGCCCTGTTCAGAGAGTACGGCGAATCGGGCCGCGGCCGGCATCGTCACTACGTCCATACCGAGGAGGAGGCCCGCCGTTATCAGCACCCGCCCGGAACCTTCACTGATTGGAAGCCCCTGCCTCCCGGCACCGATTTATTGTTCTACGAGGGATTGCACGGTGGTCTGATCGCCGAGCCGATCAACATCGCCCGCCATGTGGACCTGCTGATCGGCGTGGTACCCATCATCAATCTTGAGTGGATACAGAAGATCCACCGCGACCGTGCTGTGCGCGGTTATTCAGCAGAAGCGGCCACGGCGGCCATCTTAAGCCGCATGCACGATTACGTGCACTATATCGTGCCGCAATTCTCGCGCACCGACGTGAATTTCCAGCGCGTCCCGATGGTGGACACCTCCAATCCTTTCGTGGCCAGCGAGATCCCCAGCAACGACGAGAGCCTGGTGGTGATCCACATCGCCAACCGGCGCAAGTTGCAGCCGGATTTCCGTTATCTGCTGGAAGTGCTCACCGGTTCGTTGATGTCGCGGCCTGATACACTGGTGGTGCCGGCCGGAAAGAAAACCTTCGCCATGGAATTGATTCTGGGGCCGGTCATCGGGCGCCTGCTGTGCGATACCGGTCGGGGGACGCATTAAGCCCTGAACGAGTCCATCCCGGACTTCTCAGGGCATGGCCGGCAAAAAATGCAATTTTGCCGCCCCCGATTTTCAATGGCGGATCGTCAGTGAAATCGGCGGTAGAGCCCTTCGCACAATGGCGCTCCTCCCTGTACCGCAGAACTCTCCAAGTATTTCGAGAATGTCTTATGTCTTGACCGGCAGTCGCGCGGGCGTCGCGGGTGCAGTGGCCAGCTGCAGGCCGTGGCGGTGGGCACGCAGGGCGGCATCGCGTTCGCCCAGTTGTTCCAGGGTTTCGGCCAGCAGCCGGTGGGCCAGCGGCGTCGGTGCCTTTTCGATCAATTCTTCCAGATAGGAACGGGCCTTGCCCCACAGTCCGTTGCGAACGCACAGTTGTCCCAAAGCCAGCAACAAGTCCCCGTCTCCCGGGTGCTCCGTCAACCAGGCTTCGGCACGGCGCAACTGCTCGATGCCTTCACCGGCGTTGATCTCGCCGTACAGACTCACCAGTTCGCCGCGCCAGTCTTTCGCCAGCGCCTGCCGCACGACCTTCAAGGCGGCATCCGGTTTGCCGGCGGCAGCCAGCGCGCGCGCGTACCAGCCCATGAGCACCGGATTGCGGCGCTGATCGCGCGTCAATTTTTTCCAAACACCGGCCAGCGCCGGACCGGCGACGGCAATCCCGCTGTCGGCGTCCAGCAAGTGGCCGATGGCCTCGGCTTCCCATTGTTCCAGCTGCGCCCGCGGAATCTCGCGGTGCTTGCGCAGACGCTTGCACAGGGCCAGCACCTCGGCCCACTCACGCCGGGCGCGATGGTAAATCAATTGCAACTCAAGCGTCGGCCCGTGATTGTCATCGATCTCGCGCAAGCGATTCAGGGCCGCGTGCAGCGTCTTCCAGTCGCCGGCCTGCGCGGCCGCCTCGGCGCGGGTCATCCATACCGCCTGCGCCGCGGATTGCCCCTCCGCCTGCGCGAGCTTCAGGTAGCGTTCGCGGCGATCGCCGGCCTGCTGTGCCTGCGCCGCACGGGCGGCGCCCAGATAATGCAGCAGGGGATGCGCGCTGTGTGCCGCGCTGCGCGCCAGCATCTTTTCCGCCCGGGGCCATTCGCCGCTGGAGAGCGCCAGCAGGCCTTCGGACAGGGATTCCTGTGCGCGTTGCCGGCGGCGGTGCTGAAACCATTCGCGCAGGTTGCGCGGGGATTGCCACAAGCCGACACTCAAACGCAACAGAAAATACAGGACGATGATCGTGAGTACGACCAGCACCGCAAAAAACACCGCGCTGGTGCGCAGCACATGGCCGTGAAAGCCGACGATGACGAAACCGGTATCGGCGAGCAGGATGTGGCCGGAGATCACGGCCAGCAGCAGCACCCCCAGGCTGATCAGGAGGAACCTCATGGCGAGGGTGACGGTTCGTTGTTTTCCGGCGGTGGTGCGGTGGGCTGCCGGCTGCGATCCAGCAGGGCTTGCACCGCGGCGAGGGATTGATCCAGCGATGGCAGCGGCGGGGTCAACTCCGTCGCACTCATGGCGGTCAGCGTCTTCAGCAGGGCCCCGACATCGCTCGATTGGGTGTCGTAGTAGCGATTCAGCAAACGTTCGATGTGCGCCAGCGAGGCGCGCAGATTGGCGGCGTCAAACCGCAGCACTTGCAGACGCGCCGAGGCCAGTTCCAGGCGCAGGTTTTGTTGCAGCAGATAACGCTTGCCCGGATCGAAAACCACGTCATCCGGCACCGCCATGTCCTTCACGTCGACCAATTTGACCAGGTCGTGCCACATGCTCAGCAACACTTCACGCCAGCCCCCGGGAGGCACGGCCCTGGGCGGTGGAGCCGCACCGTTCTCGCGGCTGCCATCCCTGAGCGGCAGACTCTCCACGCGCTCGATCCAGTCCGCCAGCGTCAGTGCCATGCCGGACACATCGGGCATCTTCACCGCCTGCAACGCATCGCGATCGGCGATGATTCGCCGGCGCAGCGGTATGAATTCCGGATTGGACTGCGCGGCCAGCCGATCATCGGCGGCCGCCAGCGCGGCCAGCGCCGTGGGCGCATCGCGTTCGAGCAGCAGCCGTTGCGCGGCGACGGTCAGCAGGTAATGCACCTCCCGCAACACCCAGCCCTCGTTGTGCCGGGTTTGCTCCGAGAGTAAATGCGCCATGTCGTCAGCCAGCTTTTTCTGCTCATCCTGCGCGGTGGCGAGATCATTTTTTAACGCCTCCAGCTGTTGTTGCTGCGCCTGCATTTTCTGCCACTGTGTCTGCAGATTTTGCGCGGCCTCCGCGGCCTTCTGATCCTGGGAGGACAGCCGCGCCGCAAGACGCTGATAGACAACGCCACCCGCCGCCGCCAGCGCGACCAACAGCACCAGGCACAATCTGCCCGGCCACGATGCAGCCGCGCGTGCAGCCGTCACCGGTGGAGGCGATGCATTTGCAGGCGGCTGTTCGGCGGCGGCGTTTTCCGTCATAAAGGGCGAACTCTCCGTGCGGATTATACAGTCCCCGAAGCCAGCAAGTTCCACGGTGCAGGGATGCACCGCCATTTTCAATGGCCGGATAGCCATTGAAAATGAAGGAGGGCAAAAAACGCTTTTTTGCTTGTCCCGAGCTCTGGGAAATCCAGGATGGACTTATTCAGAGCTTGTAAAAAGAATTCTACTTGTATTTCAGTTTGATCTCAGCCGGGCGCAGGTATTCCGCCTCCTGTTCCAGATCGGCGAGCGTAAGCGGGTGGGTTTCCAGCCAGCCATCGGGAAAGCGCAGTTTCAACGTTTCGTCTTCCGCGGCCAGCTCCCATTTCGGCGGAGCCGTGTCGGTGCGGCTGCGCTGAAGGACCACGGCCAGGCGCAACACCGCGCACAGGCGCTTGAGATCACGGGTCTGGCGCTCGTCGAGACTCTGCAGCTCCGCGAGCGGAAACTTGCGGCGGTGCGCCCGCACCAGGAATGCCAGCCGTTCCTTTTCACCACGCGAGAATCCCGGCATGTCGAGATGCATCAGCAAATAACCGCCGTGCTTCTGATACTGGCTGTGCGAGACGGACAGACCGAGCTCATGCAGCCATGCCGCCCAGGACAGCAGCCGGCGGTATTCCTCGCTGTCCAGTTTCCACATGGCGGCGATTTGATCGAAAAACGCCAGGCAGACCTTGCGCACGCGCTTGGCCTGGCCCTCGTCGATTTGATAACGCGCACCCAGCGCGGTGACCGTGTTTTCCCGAACGTCGTGCTGGTGCAGGCGGCCGATGAGGTCGTGGATCAGGCCCTCGCGCAGCGCGCCGTCGGCCACCGTCATGGATTCCATGCCCATGGCCTCGAATACCGCGCTCAGGATGGCCGCGCCACCCACGAACACCGGCGCGCGCTCCTCGGACAGACCCTTGAGCCTGGTCTTGTGGATGTTGCCGGCCTCGATCATGGCGGCGATCAATTTCTGCAGCGCGTCGGCGGTGATGGTGTTTTTGCTCCAGCCGGCTTCGCGGACAATTTCCTGCACCGCCAGGATGGTGCCGGAGGCGCCGATCTCCGAGTCCCAGCCCAGACGGCGGTAAGTCGTGCTTACCGTCTCCAGTTCCTGCATCGCCGCCAGCCGCGCCCTGCGCATGGCCGTGTCGCTGATGTCGCCATCAGGGAAGAAGCGCTGACTCAGGCTGACGCAACCCATGTGCAGGCTCTCCATATACTGCGGCTCGAACCGGCGGCCGATGATGATCTCGGTGCTGCCGCCGCCGATGTCCACCACCAGGCGCCTTTTGCCGTCATCCTCCAGCGTATGCGCCACGCCCAGATAAATGAGCCGCGCCTCCTCGTGGCCGGAGATGATGTCGATGGGGTGACCCAGGGCTTCCTTGGCGCGGGCCAGGAAAATGGCGCTGTTGCGCGCCCGGCGCAGCGTATTGGTACCCACCGCCCGCACACAGCCCGCGGGGAGATCGCGCAGGCGCTGGCCGAAACGGCGCAGGCACTCCATGGCCCGCACCATGATTTCATCGCTCAGACGGCCGCGCTCGTCGAGTCCCCCCGCCAGCCGCACCATCTCGCGCAGCTTGTCCACCACCTTCAACCGCTCGCCCTGCACTTCGGCGATGATCATGTGGAAACTGTTCGAGCCCAGGTCGACGGCGGCGGCGGTTTCGGTCGCGGCATTGCCCATGGCCGGATTATATAGACTTTTGTTGACAGTCCAGGGTATGAGATGCGGAGGTTCGGACTACGGGACTATACTGCGGATTGGGCAAATTCTTGAGGAGACGTCATGTCTTTACCCGTCAGCCGCGTCAACCCGCAGGAGGCCCACACCCTGATGCAGCGAACGCCTGACGCGGTGTTGCTGGACGTGCGCAGCCGCGTGGAATTCGATTATGTCGGCCATCCCCCCGGCGCCCTGCACATCGCTTGGAAGGAATTTCCGGATTGGAGAGTCGATCCCGCCTTTGCCGAGCGCGTGTACGCCGCGATGAGGGCGCGCGGCATTGCCGATCCGCGGGCCACGCCCGTATTTGCGATCTGCCGCAGCGGTGGCCGCTCGATGGCGGCGGCGGAGGAACTGGCGCGCCATGGGTTCAAGACGCTCTACAACGTCGAAGAGGGTTTTGAAGGCGATCATGACGCCGCCGGCCACCGCAATACCGTCAACGGCTGGCGCGTGCGCGGCCTGCCTTGGGAGCAGACCTGAGAAACTTCCGTGAATAGTGAAAATTATTGCGGTACATGGACGTGTTGCCGTTTTCAATGGCGGTTGGCCATTGAAAATCGGAGGCCGGCAAAAATCACATTTTTTGCCGGCCGGGTTCTGGGAAGTCCGGGATGGACTTAACTCAGAACATCGAAGATGGCGCGCCCGGCGGGATTCGGCCGTTTTGTCTGGAACAAAACGGGGACGCCGGAGGCGACCCGCGGGGTGCGGGCCAGGGACGGGCCGCATCAACCCACGGTTGTCGCGAGCCGGCAAGGCGCTTTCGAAGTCACAAACAGATGGCGCGCCCGGCGGGATTCGAACCCACGACCTCAGGCTTCGGAGGCCTGCACTCTATCCAGCTGAGCTACGGGCGCTGACGATTACAGCGCTAGAGTAGCGCCCGAAGCTCCGGTCGTCCACCCGCTTAAAGCGGACACTTTCTTTCCTTGCGACCATGCCCAGCCGTAAATCCCTGTTCGTAGGGGGACTGATTCCCCTGCTTCTTGCAATCCTCGTAGTGTTCGCCCTCCCTGATCTTTTCCATGGGGTATTCCGATCCATCATCGTAGCCGTCAAACCAACAGCCGCATTGTGGACTGTCCGGTGCGGCAAGGGCGCCCGATCTGGTCATGAGGCCAAACACAACTATGACGGCGGCAGCCAGCCATCGTGACTTACTGGTAATGCTCTTCATAAGGCTTCCTCCAACATGCTCGTTGGGATGGGTGAACACGAGGCGACATATTCAGTGGATCCTCAGCGTGTCTGCGGGGCAGGCGCCATCAACTTTTGCGCGGTGGATTGCGGGCGTTTGTAGGCGGCGTCCAGCACTTCGGCAATGAGCTTGCTGCGTGCGGGCTCCTTGTCCTTGAAGGCGTCGCGGAGTTCAGCCAGGGTTTTCTTGGCGGGATCACTGCCCATCAGCCCCAATCCGGTGATGGCGCTCTGCGCCACGTAGGGATTGCTGCCCTCCGCGTATTTTCGCAGCAAAGGGATGTCATCGGGGTCGCCGTTGAAGCCGAGCGCCACCGCCACCTGCGCGCGGGTGAATTCGTGCCTGGCATCCTTCTGACTGCGGATGTATTCCTGATATTCACGCGTGTCGACGATCTTGATGCGGATGAGCGTGCTGGCCAGCGCGACCCGCGCCGGCGGCTTTTCAAGCAGATCCCATGAGAGTTCCGGATAGGCATCGCGCTTGCCGGCCCAGACATCATCGAGCAGATGCCACACGCCGCGGTGCCAGCGCATGTTATAGAGCGCATGTAGCGTGTTGGTCAGATAGCTGACGTTGCGTTCGGTCAGGGCCAGGCGCACATCCGCGAGGGATGCCCGCCCCGTCAGCAGGGCGATTCTCACCCGCTGTTGATCGGCGTGCGAGAGGGAACTCTTCGGCCCGGTTTGCGCCGCCGGCGGGGCGTCGGCCGCGGCGGTTTCCAGCGCGCCACCCAGGCTCATCAACAGGCCCAGCACCAACAGGAGGGCACGCGTCATGCGGCTATCTTCCCCAGCAGTCACTGGTGGTCGCGGCATCACCGGCGGGGGACAGGGCCCGGGACCCGGCCTGATTCAACGTAAAGCTGCCGCACTTGGGGTCGCTAAACCCATTGGGCGCGGCCTTGAGCGTGAAGGTCTGGTTCGAAGGACCGGTAATCGTCGCCGAGAGGGTGTAATAGTTGTTTTCGCTGTTCGAGACGTTGATGCCGCCGGCACCGATGACGTCCGTGTATTGGTTGTTGTCGGAATACCAGCGCTCCTCCCGCGCAGCCAGGTCAAGCAGCGCGGCCCGGCCTTCGGCACGCTTGCCCCTGAGCACGTACGCCGAGTAAGACGGCAGCGCAATCGCCGCGAGCAAGGCCACGATGGCTATGACGATCATCAGTTCTATGAGGGTAAATCCGTGCGACCGCTCTGAAAAAATCCATCTCGAGTTCATGTGTTGACTCCGCCTGTTCAGTTTGAGGAATTGCGAGCGTTCATTGTCGTCCCCGGCGCCGGAAAGTGGAATGGCCCGCCCGAAGACATGAATCGTGGGCGGGCTGATTCATCATTCCTCCTGATACCAATAGGTCCGGAAGCGGGGCAGGTCCAGCACCTTGCCGAGGTTCTGGGCGCCGCCACCCGTGCCGATCAGCAGTGTCACGCCGTTACCCGTGAAGATGGGCACCACCTCGGAGGGAATGCCCGTTCCGAGAATTTGCGACCGGTCGCCCAGGTCCGTACCGCCGGTGGTGCCGTTGAGGTTCCAGTTATAGTTCGCCGCCGTCGTGAGTATGTTGAAGTTATATGCCTGTCCGCTGCCGGCATTGGCCGAACAGGGATTGCCGGAATTGAATTGCGGCAGGTAGCTCGTGAACACCACGGTATTGGCGAGCGTCACAGGCGCCGACAGGCCCTTCTCGCCAGTGGCGGGGAAGACATAGAACCAGCCCAGCGACTGTTGAATGGTGGTGAGATCGGAGTCGGTCGGCGTGAATATCCGGTTGGTGATGTCGATCATGTTGGTTTCACTGATCGGGGTGCCACCGGTGACCGGATAATTGTCGGCCAGATGGTCGCTGTTGTTGTCGGCCATGAGTCCGGTGGTCGTATCGCGGAAGGCGTAGAACCGATCCGAGATATTGGTATCGAGCGGATGGCCACGGTTGCCGGTCGGGATCAGGACATAGTCGTATTCGCCGTTGACGGCGTTGGAATACAGGCTGTCCTTCACCTGCACCACCGACGGCGGGTAGAAGAACCGGCGTTGCTTGGAGAGGGTGGCCGGCGTGGAAACGGATGCCAGCAGACCGACGACGCTGTTGCCCGCCGGATTGGCGGCGCCCGGACTGACATCCTTGAGATCCACGCGCCAGAGCTGGCCGCCCGTGTCGCCCACGTACAGGCGATCCACCGCGCCGTCGCCGACGGTGTCCTCGGTGGCCACATCGGAGGGGATGGCATAGGTCATCTTGGGCACCACGATGGAAGCACCTGCGGAACCGCTGATCGACATGATCAGGGCGCCCGTGTCGGCGTTGACGATGTATATGGCGTTGCCATTGTTGGGATTCGGCATGGTCTGCCCCGTGGTGGGGTCAGGCTGCAGATTGCCGAAGCCGTTCTCAAGGGCGGCATCATAGCCGCCGGCGAAGATCAACACCGGTGTCTTGGACGTGACGCCGGCGGTGGTGGTGAGGATGTCCACCGATTGCGGCTTGGACCACGTCTCGGCGAGCCGGGGGAAGTTAGCGCTGCCGCCGTCGATGCGCCACAGGAATTTGGGCAGCACCTTGGTGTTGACGTTGGTCAGGGTGGAAGGCGGCGTGATGTCCAGGGCATAGATGTGGTTGCCGCCGCGGCGCATGGCGATGTAGACGATCACCTTGTCACCGGCACTGGGGTCGATGATGCCGTCGCCGTTGTTGTCGATTTCGCGCACGGTGGGCGTGTCGTCCAGCCCGTAGATGCGGTTGCCCTGTGCATCGGCGAACAGGGACTGCTGGTTGCCCAGCACCGCCTGCGGCATGAATGTCCAGTCCTCGGCGCCGGTCAGGCCGTTGAGCATGCGCAGGCCGCCCTCATTGGTGCCGACCAGCACCTTGTCGATGAAGTTGCCGGTGCCGGTGTCCTTGCCGTAGGTCACCACGATCGGGCTGCTGTGCAGGACGTCGTTGAAGGACCAGCGGGTGTCCGTGGTGCTGCCGTCGCCGTTTTCATCCTTCACGTCCTGGCCGAGCATCCACAACAACAGGCTGTTGCAGGTCGCGTCGTTGAGCGCGGGATTGGCGCAGGTGGCATTGCGGATCGGCTGCGCGCCGGCGACGTTGTAGTCCGACGCACTGGAGGTGATCCGGAAGCCGACTTGATCGAGCGGTGTGCCACTCGTCGGAGCCGTGCCGGAGTTCGTGGTCTCGGTGTAGATCACCCGTTGTGTGTAGTCGGTGAGCTCGCCGCCGGCGCCGCCTTCGACCGTGGACTGGCCGTTGCTTTCGACATAGGGCGTACTGCCGGTCCAGAGGTTCCGTGAAGTCGTCTTGAACAGCCCGTCCGTGCCGACCGCCTGATTGCCGTTGAGGTCAAGCACGTCGCCGAGCGTGCAACCGGTGGTCGGGTCGTCGCAGATTCTGTACTTCTTGACGTTGCCGTTCCACCGGACGTTCAGTTGCGGCGTGAACAGGCCGAAGTACACCTCGTTGCGCGAGAACAGGCGGTTGAAGGCGTTGGCAGCGAGCGAGGGCGCGACGAAGGAACTCTGCTGGGCCAGGATGTCGGCGAAGGTGGCCTTGAAGAACGCTGTCAGATCGGTGGCGGTGAAGGCGTTTGTGTACTGGGTGTTGGGGTCGCCGCCCGAAGCCTTCACCATGTCCTTGAGGAACCGGACTGAGGACGGATCCTGCGCCAGGGTGCAACTGGTTGCGGGCGACTGGACGGTGCCGGAACCACCGGTGACGGTGCCGGCCACGCAGCACTGCAGTTTGCCGCTGACAAAGGCCGGTGTATCGTTACAGAGGTTGAAGCCGACGCCGTAGAAATTATCCAGGCGCTGTGTGCCGGTGAGCGGAGAGAGGTCGTGGGTGTGCAGCCAGTTCACGAGTTCCCGTCCGCACTGCTCCCCCTGAATGATGGTATTGCCGGTGGTGGTGTCGCCGAGCGCGGCGTTGGTGCTTGTGCGGCAGGTGCTGCCCACCTGGCTCTGCACCAGGCTCAGGCCGTGATCGACTCCGTTTTCAGTGTCGTTATGGTTGGCGATGCCGTCCGTCAGGAACACGATGTGGTTGGTGGCGCAGGACAGATCGGAGGTGATCGGGCTGATGTAGGTCGGGCTTCCCGTGATATGTTCCCCGCTGCAGGTGCTGGAATTGATATTGGCATCCGTACAACCCGTCGGACGCACCAGCGTGCCCCCGGTCCACGAGGCCGAATTGCTGACGCGCGTGTTGGGCTGGCTGCTGCTGATGTGGCTGCGCTGCTTGCCCCAGACCACGGCCTGGCCGCGGAAATACTGCGAGGCCTCATACAGGGTGCTCACGATCGGCGTATAGCCGTCGGCCGAAAGGCCGTCGACCTCCTGCTTCAGGCGATCGCGGACCGTGGTAATCACCGGCGGCAGGACGCTGCCGCCCCACTGCACCTGGATCTGGAGGAGGGGCGCCTGGGCCGGCGACACGTCGGCGGACATCGGCTGGCGTTTGCCGGAGCCACCCGCGCCATTCGCGATGATGCTGAGGCTCTGGAATGGATTCCAAGTGGCCTGGTTGACGATCTCCTGAATGATGGTCTTGAGATCGGGACTTGTGGTATTGGAATCGCTTTCGCCCGACGACCAGTTGGGCTGCGAAGCCTGCGTGACCGAGGCCGCGGTGAGGGTGCGGTTCGAGATGTTGCCGTTGCTGGAACTGAACGCCGGCGAGTCGCCGATCAGCTCACCGTGATAGACGAGATCGCTGACCGTGCCGGTCTGACTCGAGTTGGAGGTGTAGATGATCTTGGCGGTCAGGATCGTGGTGTTGCGCGGAATGTTGACCTTCTCGAAGCGCATGCCTTCGGTGTGGCCCGATCTCAGGTTGAGGCTGCTGCTGTTGGTGGACACGGAATGGGTGCTGTCGGTCTCATCGGCGTCATCGGCGCTGAGCGAAATCTGGCGCGTTACGAAGGCGTTGATGCAGCCGCCGCCGGCGGGGATGCTGCTGGCGTCGTAGGTGACGTGCAGGATGGGCGCCTTCGACGGATCGGCGTCGGCGCTATAGAAGAAACGCGTGTCGCCAGTGGTGCCTATGCGGTGCACGAGGAAAGTCATGTGATTGTTGCCGCACCAGCCGCTCTGGTTGACGATTTCCTGCACCACGGTCTTGAGTTCCGGACTGGAGTAGGCCGTATTGGGGACCCAATCCGTCAGCCCCGAAGCCGGATTCCAAAGCGCGACCGACGCGGTTTTGGTCCGGCCGTTGATATTGTCGCTTGCGGTCGTAAAGGCCGCGCTGTCACTGGCGAGTTCCCCCCGGATGCTGATATTGGTCGCGGGGTTGGTGATGGTTTGCTTGGAGGCCGTGAATTCGATGGTGGCGCTGGTGATGGTCGCCCCCTGCGGGATGCCGACGTTGGTGAAGCGCAAACCCACCTTTTCGTTTTGATTGACGTCCCAGGGACCGGGCTCGAAAGTCACGTCCAGCACGGGATGGTTGGAGACGGTGCTGCCGGCGCCCGCCTCGGTATAAGCCGAACGGCTGGTCGGGCCGTCGTGGGTGGTCATGAACACCATGTCGCCGGCGGGGACGGGGACGGCATTGGGGAGAACGCCGATCAAGGCGCCGTCGTCATTGCCCTTGTCGCCGGTCATCGAGGTCTTGGTGGACTCCACCATCGTGTCCAGGGTGGTGTTTGCCAACGCATTTGTCGCGGTACCACTGGGAAAGTTGCTGATGGCGTATACCGAGGTATTGTCGGGGGTCGTTGCCCAGTTGGTGCCCGGTGGATTGATGGTGGCGACTTTAGTGCTGCCGCTATAATTGCCGATAGTCTTGGATTGTCCTTTGCCGGTACCGCTGGTGATGGTGATGGTCATGCCTGTGTAAAAGTTGTTTGTGCCAGATGCAGTTGTCGCCAGTTTGATCGTTGAAGATGAGCTACCACTTTGAGCAGTGCCGAAGATTGCAGTAGGCGGCGACCAGCCGTTGACAGCTGTGGCGGGGAGACCGGGCGGATTGGGACAGCCACCGCTGCCGGAGACGGTGTCCGTATAATTCAGGGAAAGGGCCGCACCGGGAGTAAAGGTATTTACACCGCTGCAGACGATTTCCTGCACGATGGGAGAAAGGTCGGGGGTGGTATAGGTCGTGCCGCTGTTCCAGTCCGGCATGTCCCAAGCCACCGAGGCGGTGGTTCCGGCCACGGCTGCGCGGTGCGAGATGTCCGAAGTGTTGCCCAGGACGAACGGCACCTTGCTGTTGATGGCGTATTGCGAGGTGGTGTCCGGCGTGGTCGTCCAGTTGGAGCTGACGGTGGCGACCTTGGTGCCGCCGTTGTAGGCGCTGATGGTGCGGACCTGCCCGGCGCCGGTGCCGCTGGTGATGGTGATGGTCGCGTTGTTGTAAAAGTTCGTGGTGGCTGATGAGCTTAAGGCCAGTTTGATCGTGCTGGAGGTGCTGCCGCTCTGGGCAGCGCCGGTGGTGTTCATGGCGTCGGTCTGGCCGAAGTAGTGGACGATGTTGTCACCGGAATCACTGCCCTTGGCCTTGTAGGTGATGTGCGCGTCCACGATGCGGGCGCCGCGGGGAATCGCCAGATCGGTGAACCGCAGTGCGTTGATCTGGCTGCTGTCGAAGTCGAGAGAGGTGCCGGTGTTGACACTGCCGGAACCCAGATCCTGCTCGCGAATGTCATTGCAGTTGTTGCTGTTGCCCCGGCAATCGTTGCTGTTGCTGCCGTTGATGACACCGTAATCATAGGCGGTCGCCGTCGATTGCCAGATCGTGCAGGTGTTGGCCGGCTCACCTGTGGCGTTGGCCTTGAAGATGTTGCTTGAAGACCCCGTGGATCCCACGAAAGACCCCAGCGGGTTGCTTACATTAGTCAGGCTGCCGAAGGGACAGGTCGTGCCGGTGTTGGTGATCAAATTACCCAAAACGAGGTTGGTGTCATTGAGTCGTACCGCGTTGATGGGATTGCTGGTGGTGTTGTCCAGATTTTCCTCGGCGTCGTCATTGACGGCGGTGATGCGCGTGTTGACGACATTCGCTGCGGCGCTGCCGCCGTTCTCGATGACGTTCGCGTCGGCATCGAGATCGGCGACGGGGAAGAGGATGGGACCGCCGACGTCGGTGAACCGCATCAGGCCGACATTGACGTTGCTCAGGTTGTCGAGCAGCGTCTTGACCGCGATCTGCATGTTCTGCATGCGCGACAGATTGGTCGTTGTCGAATCGAGGTCATCGACGGTGGTCGACATGCTGCCGGAGGTGTCGAGGATCAGCAGCACGTTCGGCTGCACCGTGCCGTTGCCACCGCCGGCGCTGCCCGTGTAAATCTCGACGTCGTCGGCGGCGGCGGGAAGAGCGGAGAGCGTCCCGACGAGAAGTGCCGCCGTCGTGCACAGCAGGCGCTGGGGGAATTTCGCGTTCATAGACAGTTCCTCAAGTTCATCTCTTGGCCACCTGATAGGCGCCCTCGTTGAGTACAGTGCCGGCGCCGCTCGTCGTGGTGCTGGTGGACGACAGGTTGAAGTAATAGAAGGCAAAACGGGACGCATCCCAGCCCGAACCGCGGGCAGGCGGGGTTTGCTGTACAAACACCGAGTTATAGGTGGTGCTGGCGTTGTACGTTCCGATCGTTTGCGGAGCGCTGGTGCACAATGCGGCCGTCGTGCAGGAGGTATTAAAAGAGTTGGAATCGGCCAGCGCCATGGACAGGCCCGATTCCGCCGTCTGGAAGGCACGGTTGATCTCCTGGACGTTGGCGGCCATGCGTTCCTCCATCGAATTCATGTTCATGGCGGTGACGGCGAGCAGCGTCATGACGGCCAGCAGGATCAGCGCAATAATCAACACCGCGCCCCGCTGGGCGCGCGGCAATGATCGGTGGGGCAGGGGCATCATCGTGCAGGCTCCTTGTGTGCTCAGTTCATCCGGTTTCGCAACTGGACGGTGGTGGTATACACGCGGCGCCGGTAGCGGTCGTTCATGGGGCCGTAAGTCCCGTTCAGCACCGTGTAAGTCTTGCCGTCGATGTCTATGCCGTAGGGTTGCGGAGTTCGGGCGACCAGCCCGATCTGCACGCTGACGACATTGGCCCAGTTGGTGACGGCGTCGGCCTGCTGGTAGACGTCGGCTATCTTGTCGCCGCTGGTGTCCTCGCCATACAGGATCTCCATGTGTTCTATGCCCTCCGCCAGCGGCGCGCCGGCGCCGCCGCCGACGGCGCGGCACAGATTGCGGGCGCCGGTGGCGTCGGCGGTGGTGTTGTCGCAATCGTCGTCGCCGATGTAATAGTGATATTCCCTGTAGCCGCCGCGGGACACCAGCGCGAAGGGGTCCTTGTAGGACTCGCACAGCGCCCCCGCCGCCGCGCTGCAGACGCCGTCATTGACCGCGGAACCGCCCGTGTGCTGGATCAGCATGGTGCCGGGATAGGCGCCGGGGGCGGTGACGCCGCTCACCGCGAAGATATCGGTGCTGACGCAGTCGGAAACGCCGATGACATCCCCCGCATTCACCACCTTGCTGGATGTGGGCGCGGTGACGCTCACAACGGCGTTTAAATCACCGCTCATGTCGGCATTCACATTCAGCATGTCGGTATCGAGATAGCGCACGGTGATGCCATCACCGCCGCCGGTCACGGCGGATGGCGCGGCGGCGGTCGTGGGATGCCACTTGCCGCCGGCCTCGGAACTCTCCCAACCTTCGATCACATTGACGAAATCATAGGCGGTGGCCGTGTGGTTATGCACCGCCGTACCGTCGTGCGAACAACCGACGTACCCGGCCAGGCGGATGTCGCGCGTCAGCATGTCCAGCGCGAAGCGGGCGTTCTCCTGCAACCTGCTCATTTCCTCCTGCTCGTTGTAGGAGCGTTTGTTGCCGACGAAGATGGAAACGGTGACCGCCATCAGGATCAGGGCGATGACGATCGACACCATGACCTCGATCAGCGTCAATCCCGCGCTGTGGCGCGGCAATGTCATTTCACTGCGGGAGAGGTTCATGGCTGGAAGGTGTAGTTGACGTTGTGTTGCTGGTTCTCGCGGTCGGTCCAGGAAAGGGTGACCGTGTACTGGCTGCCCGTTGTGGTGATGCTGCTCGTGCTGCCGGGCGGCAGGGCGAAATCCACCTCATTGTTCCAGCAGCCGAGATCGTTGGCGGCCGAGGCGGCCAGGGTGTAATCGCAGGCATTGCCACCTGCCGGCGTCTGGGCGGTGTAGTTGGAAACATAATTCGCGGCGTTTGCCCGGTTTATCCGCATGCGATCGATGATGTCATAAGCCAGCGTGCTGACCTGGCTGCGCAGGTAGGAATCATGGTTGTATCTCATGCCCTGGACGATCAAGGCCGCGATGCCGAGCATGCCGATGGCGAGCACCAGAACCGCGACCAGCACCTCGATCAGGGTGAATCCCGCCATCGACGCGGTCGTAATGGGGTGTTCCGGGCGGTGGTTCATGTCGTTTATGGGCACATGTACGAAGTGTTGGTGTGGGGCCGGCCGGTGCCGGATACGACCACCTGCCGGCCGTTCACGCCGGGGCGGTCATCGCAGATATTGAAATTGGCGGCGAAATCGATGAAGCCCGTCGATGCGTAATTCAACTGGGTATAGGGCCCGGCGGTTTCCGTGATGGTGGTGGTGCTGCAGGACAAATCCTCGGTGCGAAGCACGGTGCCGGCCGAGTTCTTGATATCCCATCCGCTGTTCCAGTCGCCGCCTTTCGCTTGAATCGTGACGGTGTTATGTTGCTTGACCGCCTCGATGCGCGCCAGCGCAAAACTCGACACCAGCTTGTTGGCGTAGGTGGTCAGGCAGTTGTTTTTGACGAACACCGTATAGCTCGGTATGGCAAGCATGACGAGAATGGAACCGATCAGGATCACGGCCATCAATTCAATAATGGAAAAACCGCACTGTGCGCGCATGCAGGAAGTGTAGCATCGCGACTTCGCATGTCATGGCCGTCCCGATAAGCGGTGGCAACGGACCGATGAGCGGTCGTCTTTTGACCGGACCCGGGCTGGATTTGTGACACAGTGCCGCTTTCCCGGCGTTTGTGTCTATAATTGAACGCCGCCGGATGCCAAATCCCGGCCATCAAAACCGAACAACCTTGGGAGAGTCTGCCGATGAGTAAGGAACAAGATGCCGTTTTCTTCCGCAACTTCGCGCTGGTGCTGGTCTTGTTGACGGTGTTCGGTTTTATTGCCGCGTTTCTGGGTCGAACGTTGGCCCCCCAGGCCGACAGGGGGCAAGGCCCCGCCGCACCAGCCGCTGCCGCGAGCTCCGGCGGCAGGCATGAGTAATATCGGGGAGTAATTCATGAGCAAGGAGCAGGACGCGGCTTTTTTCCGCACCCTGGCACTGGTGCTGATGTCGCTCGTCGTGTTCGCCGTGGCGGCGGCGTTCCTGGGCCGCTATTTGGGCTCGATGGCCGAGCGCGACACGGGTGACACCGTGGCGCAACGCATCGCGCCGGTGGGAGAGGTGAACACCGATCCCAACGCCAAATTGACCGCCGCCCTGCCGGTCGCCAGTCCCGCGACCGAGGTCGCGGCAGCTGCCGCGCCGGCGGCTACTGCTGCTGCGAGCGGCGATCCCGGCAAGCAGACCTACGACACCGTCTGTTTCGCCTGCCATGCCGCGGGCGTCATGAACGCACCCAAATTTGGCGATAAAGATTTGTGGGCGCCGCGCC
>Ga0335077_10000260_pt1 | contig 56292 bp, 59 predicted proteins | sample Lox_Sample_31_FD_207151 | JGI IMG/M metagenome (GOLD analysis project Ga0335077, IMG submission 207151) | Soil microbial communities from Loxahatchee National Wildlife Refuge, Florida, United States - Lox_Sample_3.1 | ecosystem: Environmental > Terrestrial > Soil > Wetlands | place: USA... | reverse complement strand
GATGACCCGTCCGTCTACCCGCTGAATTGGCGCGATCTCGGCCGCAGTGCCTGTGAGGAAGGCCTCCTCGGCCGTGTAGAGGTCATAGCGGTTAAGCAGGGTCTCCTGCACCGGGTACCCGGCCTCCGCCGCAAGGCCGATGATTACATCGCGTGTTACACCTCGGAGGAGACCGGCATAAATGGCCGGGGTGCGCAGCAGACCACCCTTCCACACGAAGAGGTTCATCCCGGTCGCCTCAGCAACGTAGCCGGACGCATCGAGCATGATCGCATCGTCCGCCCCCGCGTTGGTCGCTTCGACCTTGGCAAGGATGTGATTGAGATAATTGAGGGACTTCACGCGAGGCGATAAGGCCTCCCGTTGATTGATCGGGGTACCGGCCGTGACGAGGGTTAACCCCTGCTCGTAGCGCTCAGGCGGCCAGATCGCGATGGTATCGAAGATGATGATCACTGACGCCCGCGGGCAGTTTCTCGGATCGAGGCCCAAGTCGCCCACGCCACGCGTCACCACATGTCGCAGATAGCCCTCTGTGAGCCCCGAGCGGCGGACACCCTCCTCGGTGACCGCGGCCATCTCCTCGTGGGAGATCGGCACCGTGAGAAGGATGGCCTTCGCCGAGTCGTAGAGTCGCTGGAGGTGCTCGGCGAGTCGGAAGGTCTTTCCGCCGTACACACGGGTGCCTTCGAAGACCCCGTCTCCGTAGAGGAGTCCGTGATCGAATACGGACACCCTGGCTGATGCCTTGTCCAGCCACTGGCCGTCGAGATAGATCAGGCTCACAAACCGTTCCTTGTGAATTCGGGGGCTTTTCGGGACCGACGCCGAGCACGATGAAGCCGTGGCGGGAGTGCTGATCGGAGCGCTCATCGTTGCCGCAGGCTGGACCGAGGGCAATATTTCCGTCCCCACAAAGCGGCAATGAGGGCGGTGGGACTCGAACCCACTACCTAGAGATTAAAAGTCTCTTGCTCTACCCGTTGAGCTACGCCCCCGCCGGCAACAAACGTGGGGGTTGTCGCGGGGAAACTCAAGGCCGGATCGGCGTTTGGAGCCCGTGCATGCGCGCGCCCCCTGTGCTTCTAATGGTACTGTGTTCGCTGGTGATTGTGCCCGCCGCGCAGGCTCAGACCAAGGACGCGGATCGCTGGCAGATCGCTTTGGAGAGCGGGGAGTACCTGTGGGATCTGCGTCTCGTACGGCTTTCAGGGGATTCGCTGATATTTCGTCAGGCGGATACCGTGGGAAGCGTCAGTGTCCAGCTGGTGAAGGAACTGCGCCTCATTCGAAAGACAGAGGTGCGTCTGGGCCTGCCGGGCGGAGGCGGTGGCGCCATGGCCGCCCTGACGGGCAGTGACGACGAGGTCTACGACATGACCACCATGGATTACGCGGCGCGTATCCGCACCGTACAGCAAGTGCTGCTCCTGCATCCTCCCAGTCCCTGACGGAGCGCGGTTCCCCCCGCGCTCCCTGCTTCACGAAGCGAACATCACCCCTTGCCGGACGGCGCCCTGTCCGGCGCCCGGGAGGCTCGCCTGTGACCGCACCCGCGCCACGCAAGCGCCCGTCTCCTCAGCGAAGCTCCCGCCCCAGCGTCACTGCCCGTGAGATCGAGGCGGAGCCGCTCCATCCCCCGATCACGCTGATCGTGGGGACGGACACGGGTGTCGGAAAGACCTGGGTCACGAGCGCCTTGGCTCGCGCACTCCGGGAGCTCGGGAGACAGGTCATTGCGGTCAAGCCTATCGAAACGGGATGTGAGGGCGAGCCCAGCGCGGCAGAGGACGGAGCGGTGCTGGCGGCAGCGACGGGACAGACCGGCCCGCGCCGGGCGCTGGTGCGGCTCCCCGGTCGGCTCCCGCCGGCGATTGCCGCCGACCAGTCCGGCACCGAGGTCGATTACGACGATCTCGTCGCGCGGATCCAAAGCCTCGCGGCACCGGACACCTTCCTTCTCGTGGAAGGGGCGGGCGGCCTGCTCTCGCCGCTTACCTGGGTGGACAATCATCTCGATCTCGCCCACAGCCTCGGGGCACGGGTGCTGCTCGTCGCGGCCGACCGGCTGGGGACCGTGAGCCATACGCTGCTGGCGCTGCGCGTACTGCACGCGGAGAAAGTACCTGTGCTCGGCGTCGTCCTGAACCAGGTGGGTGAGCCGGACGAGAGCACCCGCGCAAACGCGGGGGCCCTGGTCCGGCTAGCCGAGAGCACCCCGGTAGTGACCGTCCCATTTCTCCAGGACCCCAAGCGCGCGGCCGAAGCCGTCAAGGAGGTCGTGGGCTGGCTGCTCCCCTGAATCACTCCTTCAGCTTCGAGAGAGTCGACTGGATTTCGCCCCGCACGGTCGGAGTCGGAGCACCATCGAGCAACGCGGTCAGCCGTTCCCGCGCGACGGCGGAGGGGACGGTGAAGCGGAAGGCTAGGAGCGCGCCATTCCGAACGACGGCGCGAGGCGAATACACCAGATGCTGGAGCATTTCCAGCGCACGCGCATTTCCCCGCCCGGCGAAAGCTCCCAGCGCGAAGGCCGCGTTGCGCACCGCGCCGGCCGCCTGCCCAACCTCATCCAGCATCAGGGTGTCGTTGCTCTGAACGATCGAGGCCAGGGCCGCGTCCGCGACCACGTCCTGATAGGACGGCGTGGCGAATGCCTGCCGATAGAGTACCTCGGCGTTCGATGGATCGAGATGCGCCAGAGTGCCCAGCGCCGCGGCCCGCACCTCGTAGCTGGTATCGCTTTCCCAGGTGTGCCGTATCGCGGCCAGCGCTTCGGGAGTAGGGGTTTGGGAGAGCAGCGCGTTTGCGGCGGCCGCACGCACCTGCGCGGACGTATCCTTGAGGGCAGCCACCAGCCCAGTGGATACTTCGTGGGTCTGAAACCCAGCCAACGCCTCGAGTGCTTCGACCCTGGTGCGATAGGAATCGCCTGCTGAAGAGGCCTGAAGCAAGGCGGCCCGAGCCAGCGAGTCGCTCTTCCGACCGCCCAGCTGTTGGATGACCCAGGTCCGGTCCCACAGATCCTCGTCCCGAGAGAGCTGGTTAGCGAGCCACTCCGTCGGCTGCTCGAAGGCCAGGCGCTTGAGGATGCCATTGCCATCGTCGAAGATGACCATGGTCGGCGGCTCATTGACATCGGGTACGACGATCGTCTGCTCGCGGTCGGCAAGCGATGCGTGCGCAATCCGGTCCCCGCTGGGGGTACCGACCCGGATTGTGACGGGCATCGTGAAGACCTCCGCGACCCGGTACCGCAGGCCGGTGCTGTCCGCCGCGAGCGTGTCCTGCTGCACCTGCTTCACGTCAAGCGAGACGCTGTGGCCGGTGGAGTCATAGCTGGCCGTGACGTCGAATTCGGGGTAGCCAGCGCCGTATACCCACTGGTCCCAGAACCAGTCGAGGTTCTGGCCGGTGGCCTCGAGGAAAGCCTGCCGGAGATCATCGCTGGTTGCGACGTCGTAGGCGTGCTGTTCCAGGTAGCGATGGACGCCGGCCCAGAATGGGCCGTCCCCGAGATACTTGCGCAGCATCTCGAGGACCAGCGCACCCTTGGGATAGATGTTGTTGGACCCCAGAGAAGCCAGCGGCATTCTCCGGCGCTGATCGATGCGGAGGAACTGCCGGTATTCGTCGAGGTAGTAGTCCTCCCCCGCGGCGCGTCCCAGCTTCGTGGCCCAATACTGCCCCGGCATGAATTCCGCGAACCCCTCGTTGAGCCACATGTTCGCCCAGTTGGCAGTCGTGACGTAGTCGCCGAACCACTGGTGAGCCAGCTCGTGGGGAATGAGGATGTGTCTGTACCAGGGCCGGTCGACGTAGGCCCGGGCGTCCGGCAGCCAGTCCACGAGGGTCGTCGCGCTGACGTTCTCCATCCCTCCGAAGAAATCCGCCACCGTCGTCTGGGCATACTTGGCCCAGGGGTAACTGACGCCGGTGAGGCGGGAGTAGACGTCGATCATGTCGGGTGTGACCCTGAAAAGCGGGCGGGCAAGCGCGGTGTCGGACCGGTAGACGTAGTAATCGACGGGCACCTGCCGCCAGTGATCGCTGATTTTCGCGAGCGGCGCGACGATGAGCGACACGAGATAGCTGGCCGACGGCCGATCCTGGCGCCATGCAAAGGTCCGGGTGCCATCGCGATTCACGCGTTGCTGGGCCAGTGCTCCATTCGAGACGGCAGTGTAGCCTTTGGGGACGGTAGCGACCATCTCCCATGTCATCTTGTCGTTGGGAAAGTCGTAGGTCGGGAACCAGAAGTGGTTGTTATGATCCTCCCCCTGGCTCCACAGCTGGCGAGGGCGTGCCGGCTTGAGTGTGTCCCCCTCGATGAACGTGAGACCCTCACCGTTGGTGACCCGTCCGGCGTACTCCACCTGAAAGCGCACCGTGTCCCCGAACCCGACGGCTTTCGGCAGGTGCACGACCAGTGTGTCTCGAACATGGTCGAAGCGCAGCGACGACCCGAGCCGCGGCCCCCCTGACCCATGAATGGCCCGGACGTCCAGCAGGCTCCCGGCATCGAGGACCACCGAATCGAATCCCGCCCGAAGTGCCCGGAGCGTGATGTCGACTCTTCCACTAAACCCCAGGCTGTCCCAGCTGAAGTTCCCGATCTCGATCCGTTCGTGGATCAGATCGTAGTCATGGGATCGCGTGTAGTGATCATTCGCCATGAGCGCCACGTTGGAGAGCTGTGGCGGAGCGGCGGGGACTGGCGCGGGCGACTGGGCAGAGAGCGGGGCGGCGGCCGCCAGCAGGGCCGCGACGGCGAGCGGGCGAGAAGCGATCATGGGGCTAGAGTCCGAAGGAGAGTTGAGCGACGGGGGCGAAGGAGCGACGATGGTGGGGGGTAGGGCCACGAGCGACAAGGGCGTCACAGTGCTGGAGCGTGGCGTATCCAGCGTTGGTCTCCCAGCCGTAGCCCGGATAGCGCGCCGCGAGCTGCCGCATCAGGCGATCTCGCACCTCCTTGGCCACGATCCCGGCCGCCGCGATGGAGTAGCACAGCGCGTCGCCGTCCACGATCGCCTGATGAACGAACCCGCACTCCGGCATGGGAAGGCCGTCGACGAAGACCCGGTAGCTGGTGGCTCCGGCCTGAAGCGCGCGCTGTCGAAACGCGGGGTCGGCAACCGCGCGGCCGACGGCCCGGCGCATGGCGAGGGCGGTGGCGCGGCGGATGTTGAGGCGGTCGATTTCCCGCACCGAGGCCGCGGCCACCGTCAGCCAGAGGGCGCGCTCCACGATTTGCGGCACCAGCTCGGCGCGCTGCAGGCCACTCAAGGTCTTGCTGTCTCGGACGCCGCGGACCGGCTCGGCATACGGAATAAAGGCGACGGCCGCGGCCACCACTGGTCCAGCCAGGGGGCCGCGGCCGACTTCGTCCACGCCGATGAGGACCGCGCGGCTGGACCAGACAAGCTCTTCCTGCTCGAGCGACGGCGTCAGGTTTCCCGGCCCTCCTTGATGCGGGCGGCCTTGCCGCTCACCTTGCGCAAGTAGTAGAGCTTGGCACGCCGCACGCGTCCTTTGCGCACCACTTCGATCGAGGCAAGGCTGGGGCTGTGCAGCGGGAACACCCGTTCCACGCCCACACCGGCCGAGACCTTGCGAACCCTGAAGGTCTCACTGATGCCGCCGCCACGCTTGCCCATGCAGAGGCCTTCGAAGGCCTGCAGCCGCTCCTTGTCGCCCTCGCGCACTCGAACGAGCACCTTGATGGTGTCGCCCGGCTCGAAGGCAGGGATGTCCGTCCTCAGGCCCTCCCGGGCCACCGCCGCAATCCGCTCCACGAGTCTCCTCCTTCGAGTGCTGCACCGTCGGCCGATCTCCGACTAACGGTGCTTCGTCTGATAGTCCGACCACAGGTCCGGTCGTCGCTCACGGGTCATTCGTTCGGCTTCGTCTCGCCGCCACACGTCGATCTCCGCGTGGTTCCCGGACAGGAGCACCTGCGGCACCGCTCGACCCCCGTACATCGGAGGCCGGGTGTAGCTCGGCGGGCTGAGCAGCCCGTCGTAGTGGGAATCACCCGCCGCCGATTCGTGGTCTCCCAACACGCCCGGCAGCAGCCGCACTACCGCGTCGATGACGGCGATCGCCGCCGGCTCCCCGCCCGACAACACGAAATCACCCAGCGAAAGTTCCTCCGTGGCCAGCCCCTCCGCCACCCGCTGGTCGACGTCCTTGTAGTGCCCGCACAAGAGGGTCAGCCGCTGTTCCAGCGAGAGGCGGACCGCATCCTCGTGGCCGAACCGGCGGCCCCGCGCCGACAAGAGGACGATCGGACCCTGGCGGCTCGCCTCATCGAGGCCGGCCACTGCCTCGAAGAAGGGCTCGGGCTTGAGCACCATGCCCGCCCCGCCACCGTACGGGTAGTCGTCCACCGTGCGGTGCCGGTCGTGGGTGTAATCACGGAGTTGAATCAACTCATACCGCACCCTGCCCGCCGCGCGCGCCCGCTCGGGAATGCTGGTCGCCAGGTATGGCGCGACGACCTCCGGAAAGAGCGTGACCACATTGATGCGCATCCAGGACTCCGCGAGCTACCCACCCCGCCTCAACACCGCCGACCCGCCCGCCATCCGACCACTATTCCAGAAGGCCTTCAGGGAGCGCTACCACGAGCACTCGCTCTTCCCGGCGAACCTCCCGGATGAACTCCTTCCGGAACGGCAGCAGGAACTCCCGGGCCGGCCCCTGCACCTCCAGCGTGAGACCGCTGGGGAGTTCGAAGAACCCGCTCACCAACCCCAGCGGCTTCCCTGTCTCATCGCGGACCGAACAGCCCACGAGCTCGTGAAGGTAGACCTCTCCTTCCGCTGGCGGCTGCAACTCCTCCCGGGGAGCGGCCAGGAATTGTCCCCGCCACGGCTCCAGCTCCTCGCGAGCATCGATCCCACGGAACTTGAGGAGCCATTCCCGATGGAAGGGGCGGCTCCGTTCAATCTGCAGCGCCTCGCCGAGCAAGGCGCCCTCGAGTGACATCCGCGCCAGCTGGCGCCCCGGCGCAAACACCGCTTCCGGCTGGGCGGTCAGCGGAAAGATCGCGCACTCTCCCTTAAGTCCGTGCGGCTTCCGAAGCCGCCCCACAGCCAGATACCGGGGGCGCCCCGGTACGGTCACGCCTTCGCGGGGGTAAGCAGCCCAGCCCGCTCGAGAATGGCCCGAACGGTGTCGGTCGGCGTCGCTCCCTTTGCGAGCCAGGCCCTGGCCTGTTCGGCGTCGAGCTTCACCTTGTCGGCCGCCTGCTCGGCGCGCGGATCGTAGGTTCCGATCGCCGCGACGAAGCGACCGTCCCGCGGCGAGTCCTTGTCCGACACGACGATCCGATAAAGCGGGATGCCCTTCCGGCCGACCCGCCGGAGACGAATCCTGGTTGCCATCGATTCCGACCTCGTTGAAGTCTGTGAGCCACACGGGCCCGCCCGCCCCAGCACGCCGGGCGTTCCGGCGGGGCCTTACATCCCGAATTTTCCAGGGCCGCGTCCGAACGGCAGCTTGAGACCGCGCCCCCCGGACTTCATCAGCTTCTGCATCTGCTTGAACTGATTCAGCAGCTGATTGACCTCCTGGACCGTCCGTCCCGCACCCTTCGCGATGCGCAGTCGTCGGGACCCATTGATGACATCCGGGTCCGCTCGCTCGCCCGGCGTCATTGAGAGCACGATCGCCTCGACATGTTTCATCCGCTTGTCGTCGAGGTTTGCCGACTTGAGCATGTCGGGGCTGACCCCTGGAAGCATCCCCAAGACGTTCTTGATCGGCCCCATCTTCTGCATCTGCTTCATCGCGGCGAGGAAGTCCTGAAGATCGAGGCCCCTCTTCGAGGTGGCCTTCCGCGCCAGCTTCTCCGCCTCGGCCGCATCCACGGTGGCCTGGGCCCTCTCGACCAGAGAGAGAATATCCCCCTTCTGGAGAATGCGTCCTGCCAGCCGGTCAGGCCGGAACGGTTCGAGCTGGTCGAGCTTTTCTCCAATGCCGAGATACTTGATCGGCGCCCCTGTCACTCCGAAGATGGAGAGCGCCGCGCCGCCGCGGGCGTCACCATCCATCTTGGTCAGGATGACACCCGTGATCCCGAGCGTCTCGTGGAATCCGCTCGCGATGCGCACGGCGTCCTGCCCCGTCATTCCGTCGGCCACGAGAAGGATCTCGTGCGGCTGCACCGCCGACTTGAGCTGCTTCAGCTCATCCATCATCGCGGCGTCGATCTGCAGCCGTCCCGCGGTGTCCACCAGTACGGTCCGGGCCCTGGCCTTGCCGGCCTCCACGAGGCCGCGTTTGACGATCCCGACAACCTCGGTCACGCCAGGTTCGGCGTGGCACCCGACTTCGGCCTGCCGGGCCAGCGTTACCAGCTGCTCCACGGCCGCCGGACGATAGACGTCAGCCGCAACCAGGAAGGGCGCCTTCTGCTCGAGCTTGAGACGCCGTGCCAGCTTGCCCGCGGTCGTCGTCTTCCCGGAGCCCTGCAGCCCCACCAGCAGGACGACAGTTGGAGGGACCGACGCGAAGGCGATCGGCGACTGCTTCTCGCCGAGCAGCGCGACCAGTTCATCGTAGACGATCTTGACCAGCTGATCGCCTGGCCGGACCGCCTTGAGGAGCTGCGCCCCTATGGCCCGCTGCTCCACTCGCTCCAGAAAGGAGCGGGTCAGATCAAAGCTGACGTCCGCTTCGAGGAGCACCCGGCGGATTTCGCGGAGCCCGTCCTTGACCGCTTCCTCGGTAAGAACGCCGCGCCCGGTCAGTCTGGAGAGCGCGGCGGTGAGTTTTGCAGACAACTCGTCGAACATAAGCCTTGAAGAATAGCGAGCTTAGCGCAGTCGAGCAAGCCGCGGGACCCCTGGCAGGGAGGTAATCACCGGGGTGCCGCACGGCCGTCGCTCCCGGCCACCTGCGGGGTCGCCACACGGCGATCTCTGGCCAGCCGCGCAGACCGAGCTGTCGCCCTGCAACAGCGTCGAAAAGGCGCCGCCCGCGTTGCGAGGCTTAGCAGACCGCCAGGTCGGGACGGTAGAATCGGGTCCCCTTCTCCAGGAGCGTTAGTGAAAGCCCTACCTACCCGTCTGGACCCGGCTGACGAGGGCCGCACCGAAACCGGGGTCCGCGTGGCGGACGCCCTGGCCGAGGCGGTCGCGCATGGGCCCTACGCAGCCCTCCGGACCGCACGATCCCTCTCCGATGAAGAGCTTCGTCTGGGGCTGGATTTCGTAAGCACGGTGCTGGAAGTCGCGTCCAGCTCGGCGCGGGCTATGGCCTCGGTGCTGGCCGAACGCGGCGGGGGCTCGGAGCCGGCGGTGCATTGATCACGGCTTCACGACCTCCACGGTCGCGATCTGCTTCCAGCCGAGCCATTCGTCAGGCGCGATGACGATGCGGGTCGCCGGGTGGCTCGAGATGCGGCGCGCGGTGATCTCCATCCGGTACCCCAACCGCCGCCGGGTCTCGAGGCGCTGGCCCGTGGAAGCCATGAACTTGCTCTGACTGAGAGAGTCGTCCCACACGATGTACCAGACCATGGCGGGACCGGCCGGGGTCTCGTAGACCCTGAACCGGTCCCCCCCCCATCCCAGAGCGGTCGGGTTCAGAGTCTCGTAGTTGGAAGCGGGCCCGGCGAGGTCGGCCGCAAGAACGCGCATGTCGAACTCGCCCAGCACGTCCTCGTACAGCACGTGGGGTTCGTCCGAGGTGAACCGCAGGGTGATGGGCTGGTCCCCGCGCCCGTAGCGATAGGGATGCAGGATCTGCTCGGTCGAAACGGGCATTCGCGGTCCGTATGGCTGGGTATCGCGGTGCTCCGAGCCATACCACCAGCGCAGGAAGTCGGCCCCGGCCAGGTAGGGAAAGACGATGCCTTCGCGGAGGATACGGGGAGCCTTGTTGAAGACCGGCATGTTCTGCTGCTGTTTTCGGAACTGCTCCCGATAGGTCTCCCAGAACTCTGGCATGGCAAGCAGGTTCTGGTCGGGTACCATGACCTGCAGGCCGCCGAGCGTCGCCTGCCCTTCGAGAATCGACTGTGCAGCCGCCAGCCGGTCGTTGTCGCCCCGCTGGTTCATGATCGAGTCGATCGGGACATACTGGTGCTGCAGCGCGTGCACCAGTTCGTGGGACACTGTCAGCCGCAGAAGTTGAGGATCCGCATTGGCGACGACGAAGAGCGTCGTCGAATCGGGTTCGTAGTAGCCAATGATCTGTTCGGTGTAGAGGTCAAGGAGGAGCGCGCGCAGATCGAGCGAATCGGGCAGCAGACCCAGCAGCCGGTAGGTGGCCTGCAGTCCCCGCGCTTTCTCGGGAGGAAGCTCCTGGTCGAGCTTATGGACCAGATAAGCCCGCACCTGCTCCCGGCTCCGCACGGTAGCGCGGGGGCGCGATCGGAACCGGAGGCCCACGGCTCGTTCGACCGCCGGGGTGAGGCTGTCGACCAGACGGGTCAGGTCCTGGTCCGGCGTCGCCACGGGGCGACCCCGGCAGGTCACCGCCGCGACAGGCAGCGCCAGGGCTAGGGCTGCAGCACGAAGCTTCGATACCATGTGATAATCCCCGGCCCGGCCAGCCAGGTGACCGCCGCGCCAATGCTCAGAAATACCCCGAACGGAACGAGACGTTTCCGATCGAAAAACGACAGAGGAACGAAGACGAGTGTGCCAAGCACCGCGCCCAGAAAAATCGTGAGCAGAACGCCCTGCCACCCGACGAAGGCGCCCACCATCGCCATCATCTTGATATCCCCGCCTCCCATCGCCTCTTCCTTGAACATCCAGCTGCCCAACGCCCCCACCACCCACAGCAACGCAAACCCGGCCACGGCACCGAGCAGGGCGTTCGCGATGGAGGGAAACCCTCCGGGCAGACTCAAAGCGATCCCCAGGACGAGCCCCCCCAAGCTGAATTCGTCGGGGATCAGGTACTCCCGCGCATCGGTCATCGCGATCCCCAGCAGGATCGTGAAGAAGATCGCTCCACTCGCGGCCGTGAGCCCCAGGCCGAATCGCCAACCCAGGAGCGCCCAGATGCAGCCGGTGGCCAACTCGACCAGCGGATACTGAACCGAAATCGGCGTGCGACAGGTTCGGCATCGCCCTCGAAGGAGCAGCCAGGACAGAACAGGGATGTTGTCGTACCACTCGATGAGGCGTCCGCAGCCGGGGCAGTGCGACCGGGGGCGGATTACCGACTCGTCTCTGGGCCACCGGAGGATGCAGACGTTCAGAAAGCTGCCCAGCATCAGACCGAGGAGGCCCATCACCAGACTTGCGAGACGGTCAACGGACACGCGTAACCTCATAGAGGAGAATCCCGGCGGCGACGGCGACGTTCAGCGATTCGACTGCGCTCGCGATGGGAACGGTCACACGCCGGTCCGCGACTGCCTCGAGATCCGGACTTATCCCAGCGCCCTCGTTACCCACTACCAGCGCCACCGGCCCACGTCTCTCGACCTCGCCCACGGCGGTTCCGGTGGTCGAGCTGGTCCACAGCTCCAGCTGTTCCTTCCGAGCCCACTCGACGAGCGATGCGATGGACATGGGGACGGCGGGGAGCCGGAACATCGCGCCCATCGCGCCGCGCAGCGCCTTGGGGCTCCACAGGTCTCCCGTACCCGGGAGGGCGATCAGCCCCTTGGCGCCGAAAGCCAGCGCCGTGCGAGCCAGCGCGCCAACGTTGCCGGGGTCCTGCACGCCGTCGAGGACCAGCACAACCCCGGCGGGACTGGGGACGATATCCGTCGGCTCCCAGGACGGAGGCTCTACTACGGCCACGACTCCCTGCGGATGCTCGGTATCCGCCAGCTCGGCCAGGAGGCTGTCCTCTACAGCCTCGAGTGGGACACCCAGACCGACCAGGCGCCGTTTGAGGGTATCCCCTCTGGCGGTAGCTTCCAAGGCGGGCGCGACCGCTGCCCCCTGGATCGAGACCCCGGCATCGAGGGCTTCCTCGAGCAGCCGAATGCCTTCGGCCAGCGCCAGGGCCCGGCGCTCGCGAGCGCGGCGGCGGTGCAGATCCCGGATCGTACTGATCAACGACACGTCCACCTGGCCGTTCAGGATGAAGATTGCGCTCACCGTTGCCGGATCGGACTCCGGCGGCGGGGCCGGCATTCAAGCCGACCTGAAAACCTTTCACCAGTTCGGCGTCTACGGCACCAGTGTAATCGTGGCTGTGACGGCCCAGAACACGCGCGGCGTTCGCGCGGTCCATTCCATTCCCGAAGCCAATGTGGCGGGCCAGCTGGCCGCGGTTGCGGAGGATCTGCCGCCCGCGGCGGTGAAGACCGGCATGCTGGCCAGCGCCGGGTTGGTAGCACTGGTGGCCGACGCGATTCGCGACCGGCGCTGGGTGAATTACGTCTGCGACCCGGTGATGACCGCGACCTCGGGTCAGCGGCTGCTGGAACCCAGCGCGGAGGCGACTCTCCGGGAGCGACTTCTCCCGCTGGCAGTGCTGGTCACGCCGAACCTGGCCGAGGCGGCCGCGCTCACGGGCGTCGAGGTTCGAGACCCTACGCAGATGGAAAGCGCAGGCCGCGAACTGCTGCGGCTGGGAGCCCGCGCGGCGCTGGTGAAGGGCGGGCACCTGGCTGGCGACCTGCTCACCGACATCCTGGTCACGCCGACCGCGGTTGAGCGGTTCACTCGGCCGCGCCTGATCACGAGCTCGACCCACGGGACCGGGTGCACCCTCTCGGCGGCGGTGACCGCCGGGCTTGCGCTGGGCCGCGATCTGACGACCGCGGTGCGCGACGGACTCGACTTCGTGCATCGCGCCCTGCTCGCCGCTCCGGAGCTCGGTGCCGGCCGCGGCCCGCTGAATCATATGGTACCGGCTCGCCGACAACAGTAAGGGAGGTCGGGCTATACGCCCCCTCTAGGCAGGCGCTGGACCATGTCGGCGAGCAGTCGCCCCAGAACGGCCTCCGCGTGGCCCGCGACGTCGAGCACCTCTTGGTGGCTGAGCCTCCCGGCGCCGAGACCCGCGGCACGGTTGGTGATGATGGACACACCGAGGCACCGCACGCCTGCGGCGCGAGCGACGGTGACCTCCAGGACGGTCGACATGCCGACCGCGTCGGCCCCCAGTCGCCGCAGGGCCGCGATCTCAGCCACCGTCTCGTAGCTCGGTCCCATCACACCGGCATAGACTCCCTCTTCCAGGGGGATCCGCTGGTCGAGCGCCGCCGCGTGGGCCAACGCCCTCAGGTTCGCGTCGTAGGGATCGGACATGTCGGGGAAGTGGAGTTCGCCCGGCAGAGACGGACCGATGAGGGCGTTGTGGGACGTCAGGTTGAGGTGGTCCGTGATCAGCATGAGGGCACCCGGATCGAGGCCCGGTCGGATACCACCAGCGGCGTTTGTGAGGCACAGCACTCGGACGCCAAGCGCAGCCAAGGCCCGCACGGGCAGTACGGCGAGCTCGGCGCCATGCCCCTCGTACAGATGCACCCGGCCGCATTGACAGAGCACTTCCTTCCGACCGAGGGTCCCACTGACAAACGCACCGGAATGGCCTGCGACCGAGATCCTGGGGAATCCCGGGATGTCGCTGTACTCCAACCGTCGCGCGTTCTCGAGGCCCCGCGTCAGGTCTCCAAGTCCGGAGCCGAGAACCAGCCCGACCTCCGGTATGCGAGCGCCCAGCCAGTCGTGGAGGCACTCGATGGCCGCGGGCAGGCTTTCAGCGCGGCTCACATGACCTCGAGCCGTGCCCGAGCCTCCTCCGCGATCGCCTCCCGGACCGGGCGCGGCGCGAAGGCCGCATGGAAGCCGTTCCGAACCAGGCCTTCGATTTCACGTCGCGTCAATTTCGCGGCCCGCCCCGCAAGTGCATACTCGCTGGAAAGGGTCACGTCGCTCATGAGCCAGTTGTCGCTCGACAGGACCAGGGTCAGGCCCGCGTCGAGATAACGACGGAGGGGGTGATGACGCGCATCGGGAACGACGCGCGTCTGCAGGTTCGAGGTCAGATTGATCTCGATGGGGATCTCGCGGTCCCGAACATAGGCGAGGAGATCGGGATCCTCCCCCAACCGCGTCCCATGCCCGATCCGGTTGGCGCGGCAGTCGAAGAGCGCCTCCGCCACGGACTCCGGCCCCGCGGCCTCCCCGGCGTGCACCGTGATGCCGAGGTGACCGCGAGCCGCGATCTCGAAGGCATGACGATGGGGCTTCGCGGGGTGGGTGGCCTCGCCGCCGGCAATGTCGAAACCGACGACACCGAGACGTCGGTGTCGCACGGCCGCCTCCGCGATCGCGTCGGAAATTCCCGGATCAAGGTGACGGAGGGTGCAGCAGATAATCCCCGTCGTGGTCCCGCACTCCACGGCACCTTCGCCCAGCCCGCGCGCGATGGCCGTGATGACCTCGTCGAGCGACAGCCCTCCCGCCGTACTCAACACCGGGCAATAGCGGACCTCCAGATAGCGGACCCCGTCTGCGTCGGCGTCGATCACCATTTCCCGGGCCACTCGGGTCAGGGCCTCCGGCGTCTGCAGGACCGCGACGGTGGTGTCGAAGCGTTTGAGGTAGTCGGCCAGATTGCGGGCATCGTCGACCCGGAAGGCACGTCGCACCGCTTCAGGAGTGGTCGCGGGCAACTCGACCCGCGTCGCGCGCGCCAGCTCCAAGAGGGTGGCGGGACGCAGCGAGCCGTCGAGGTGGACATGCAACTCCGCCTTGGGGAGACGCCGGAACCAGGCCCGGTCAGGCATCGAGAGCGCCGGCGTCCGAGCCGCGTCGGTGGCGCGGTGCGGCCCGGAGGATCGCGCCGGCTTCGAGGAGCGCATCGAGCGCGAGGGGCAACCCACGGGCATCGGTCAAGACCGCATCCCCAGTCTCACAGGAGGCGAGAAGCGAGGGTTCCGCCCTGGAGATGCCCTCCCGGACCGTGGAGCCGGCGGGCACCAGGTATCCCTTCCCATTGACGAAAATCCGGACCTCGCCGCTCATGGCCTCAGCGGCTCACGCGGAGCCGTTGGTCATCCGGGGGAGTCACCGGCTGCGGGAGCTTGCGCAGGTAGTCAACGAGGGCATCGCCGGCGCGTTGCGGCAGGCGATGGGGTGAGTGCTGGGAGAGAGTCCCGGGCTTCCGGCACCCGCCGGGCGGCGCGCAATCGCCGGCCGCCAGAGCGAAGGTGTCGCCGTCGACCAGGGCCGTGCTGAAGCCGACGAGATAGGTGGCCCCCGCGTCGATTGGCTTGCCGCTCGCTACCAGCTCGGTGCGCCGGACCCGGTCCCAGGGCCGGGAGCGCGGATCATAGTCCACCCGGATGCCCGAGAACTCGCAGCAGGGCTCGCGTTGGGCCAGCGCGTTCTCCAGAAGGCCCTTCAGTTCCCGGCCGGTCAACTTGATGGTGAGGAGCGTGTCGTCGCCGCTGGCGACAGCCCGGATCTCCGCGGCGCTCAAGCGCCCGGCGGGGAGTGGAGCCGTGGCCTCGCGGGGCAGCACGACCGCCACATCGGCGTCGGTCTCGTTGCGGTAGGCGTCGGCGAGCAGGCGTCCCACGGCTTCACCGCGACCCGCGGCCGCGGGAAGGCGCACCGTGGCTACGGCGACCGCCGCGAGCGAATCCAACCGAGCCTGGGCTCGCTCGACAGAGTCCCTGGCCCGGCGCTCCTGTTCGGTCTGCGCCAGGGGGAGCACGGGGCCTGGCTCTGGCGCGGCGGCAGGCGACGGCCCGGTCTCTCTCACGAAGCGGGCCCGCGCGCTGGCCGCCAGCTCGGGTGGGGTCAGCGAGAACCCGCCGGGCTCGTCCTCAGGCTTGAGCAGCTTTCGGCGGCTCACCTCGGCCAGGAGTGCTTCACGAACCGTCAGTCCGCGGTCCCAGAGCACGGGCACCCGTGCCAGCATTCCATAGTTCCCCTCTCCCTGCTGGCGGGCATCCGTAATCGCCAGAGAGAAGGAATCGGTGCCCGCCACCGCGTGGTTACGCACCGTGAGTCCGGTGATGCGGGAGCCCATCGGTTTGGAGAGGTCGATAGCGTAGGTGGCGCCCCCGAGCAGATCATAGTCATCGCCGGGCACGAACCGATTCGGAAAGACCCGACCCAGTGAATCGACATAGAAGTAGCGGGCGGCCTGCTCGAGATACTCCTTGAGTTGCTCGCCGCTCACCCGCACCACGCGCAGCGCGGACTCGCCCGGATAGACCCGATACAACTGACCATTGGTCACGGCTCCGGGGCCGAAGGCGGCACGCAGCTCGATAGCGGGGAGCGCATCGAGATCCGCCCCGGTGGCCCGGCGAACGGCGTCGTGGAGGAGGCCCATGAGAGGGCTATCGGCGACGCGGGCCACCGCCAGCGAGAACCGACCCGTCGCTTCCGCGATGCCGGTCGACGCCCAGCGCTGGAGCGTAGCGTGGGCCTCGGCGAACCGGCGCACCAGCCGCTCGGCCGGGGGCGTCCGCGCCAGCGAGACGCGTTCCGCGCGGATCCCCGCCAGACGATATCCATCCGTGCCGGAAACGAGCGTGAGGTGCACCACGGCGAGACTCGCGGCGCGTGGCAGGGGGGCAACGAAGTGGACGCCGGCCACGACCGAGTCGATGATTTCCCGGTCGGCGTGGCCGACGACGACCAGATCCGGGTGATCACGTCGCCCGGCCGCGAACGCCGCGGCCACGTTCTCTCCGCCGCGGCCCGTGGTGTCGTAACTCGACGGGCCTCCCAGACCGCTGTGCGAGAGGACAATCGCGACATCCGCGTTGTCCCGCATGCCCCGCAGCACTTCGTCGATGGCGGGCTCGATCCGGTCCACCCGGTAGCGGCCCCGCAGCCGCGCCGCGTTCACGACCATCGCCCGCGGGGTGGTGAACCCCGTGACCGCGATGCGGACGCCACGCCGCTCAATGACGACGAAGGGAGCAAAGGCCGTGGTGTCCACCGGCAGGACCCTCAGGTTCGCGCTCACCCAACGGAAGCTGGCCCCGGCAACCGCCCGGTCGAACCGGTCGGCGCCGAAATCGAAGTCCTCATCGCCGGGAGTCGCGACGTCATAGGCGAGGAGATTCATCGCGTCGACGATCGGCTGCTGCTCCGGCGATGCCTGACGGCCGTAGTAGGCGGCGAGAGGACTACCCGAGAGAGCGCCTCCCGCATCGACCAGGAGGACCTGGCCCGGGTAGGCGGTGCGGAGTGAGTCGATGACGGTCGCGGCCCGCGCCAGGCCACCGGGGGAGGGCGCGTTGTCGAGGTAGTCCCAGGCGCTCACTTCACCCTGAATATCCGCCGTAGCGACCACCACAATCCGAACCGTGTCGACCGGGGCGAGTGCGAGCCCCGCGAGAAGGGCAAGGATCGGCATGGCGGAATATCCCCGGCCCTGCCCGAGGTTGGCAATGCGCGGCGCCCCCGCCCCTTGCGCCTGCCCGACCGGGTTTGTATTCGTTTTGGCGCATATGGCCGCCCCTCTGACGACCCTCGCGCTGCTCGAGGCGCTGGCGGAGCCCACCAGGCTCCGCATCGTGAACTGTCTGGCGGCGGCACCGCTCTTCGTCTCCGACCTCAAGATCCTGCTCGACCTGCCGCAGCCCACGGTCTCCCGCCACCTGCGCATCCTGCGGGACATCGGGCTGGTCCGCGATACCTCCATTTCCCAATTCGTGCTGTATCGGCTGCGCCGACCGGCGGAGCCGCTGGGCCGCGTGCTCAGTGCCGTCCTCGACGCAGCCGCGTCGGAACCGGGGCTTCGCGGAGAGCGGGCCCTGGCGCTGGAGCAGAGCCGCCGGCACGCGCGGCTGCGGACCGAGGCGAATCTGGAGGAGCGGCCGGTATGAGCCACCGCATTCTGGTCGTGGACGACGAGCCGGACATCACCGCGCTGGTGGCCTATCATCTCGCCAAGGCGGGCTACCGGGTGTCCACCGCGGCGAACGGACCCGATGCCCTGAGGGCGGCCCGCGAGGAGCGACCCGATATCGTGATCCTCGACGTGATGCTCCCAGGCGTCTCCGGCTACGATGTGCTGGCGGAGCTTCGCCGGCGCGAGGAGACGCGCGACGTCGGAGTCATCCTGCTCACCGCCCGGCGGGAGGAACCGGATCGAATCCGCGGGCTGTCGCTCGGCGCCGACGACTACCTCACCAAGCCCTTCTCTCCCGCCGAGCTCGCCCTCCGAGTGAACGCCCTGCTCCGCCGCCTGGCCGCACCGGCGGTGACCAGCGGATCCAATCTGACCGCGGGACCGGTCACCATCGACCGCTCGTCGCATCGTGTCTCGGTCGACGGCAAGGAGATCGAGCTGACCGCCACGGAGTACAAACTCCTGCTCACGCTTGTGGAGCGCCGCGGGCGGGTGCAGACGCGGCCCCAGTTGCTCGAGACGGTGTGGGAGGCCCAGCCAGACATTCAGACGCGGACCGTGGATATGCACGTGCAGCGGCTGCGCTCCAAACTGGGCGAGGCAGGCGAGCTGATTGAGACGGTGCGCGGATTCGGCTATCGCTTTCGCGGAGCGGAGCGCGGCTCCCGGCGCGCATGAACTTCGCGGGGCGGCTGGTCAGCGGGACGATCGCCGTCATGGTGGCCGCGATCACCGTGCTCGTGCTCGGCGCCGAGCTGGCCCTGCGCAGCGACCTGGAACACGATATCGGCGCGACGCTGGAACGGGAGGCGCGCCTCGTCGCCCGCCTGCTTCCCCGCGATTCCGTCGCGTGGCAACCGATAGCGGAACGCCTGGCCCAGGAAACGGGGCTGCGCATCACTCTCATCGCCTCGGATGGACGGGTCGTCGCCGAAAGCGACCAGCCGGCCACAGCCCTCCCGTTCATCGAGAATCACGGGAATCGGCCCGAGGTCCGCGCGGCGCTCGCGGGCCAGGTCGGTACCGACCGGCGGGCTGATGACCCGACGGCGGAGCCGCTGCTCTACGTGGCAGTCCCCGGGGGTCCGGGGGCAGTCCGGTTGGCCGCACCGCTGGTCGGCGCGGACCAGATCGTCCATCACGCCCAGGGATCGTTCCTGGGGGCGGCATTGCTGGCCCTCCTCATCGGCGCGGTGCTGGCGTTCATCGCCGGGCGCTCCATTGCGGGGCCACTCACCGCCATCACCGAAGCGGCTCACGCGATCGCCGACGGCGAACAACCTCGCTTTCCGCACTCCGGCATTCCGGACATCGACGGGCTGGTCCGGGCCCTCCGCGAAATGCACGTGCAGCTCACCCAACGCTTCACCGACCTTCGCCGAGAGCGTGCCGAAAGCGCCGCGCTGGTCGAAGCAATGGTGGAAGGAGTCCTGGCTGCGGGCTCGGACGGGCGGATCGTCACGGCCAACGCGGCCGCGCGCCGGCTCCTCGGCTATGCACCCGAAGAGGTCCTTCCCGCGGTGGGCCAGTTGTTCCGCGCCAAGCCCGCCCGCCAAGTCGTCGACACGGTGGTCCGTGGGCAGGCGGTGCTGGAACGCGAGATCGAGCTGGACGGTCACAGCGTCCTGCTCTCGGGGCGACCCCTCCCACAGGGCGGCGTCCTGCTCGTCATGCACGACGTCACCGAGTTGCGCCGTCTCGAGGCGGTAAGACGCGATTTCGTCGCCAACGTCTCACACGAACTCAAGACGCCGCTCACTTCGATCTCCGGCTACGCCGAGACCCTCGTGAACGAGGCGCCCGATCCGGCCACCGGCCAGCGATTCCTCACGGTCATCCTCGCCAACGCGCGCCGCATGCAGCGACTGGTGGACGACCTGCTCGATCTGTCGCGCATCGAGTCGGGTCGGTGGCAGCCGACACCGGAGCAGGTGGAGGTGGCTCAGGTGGCGCGCGAGAGCTGGGGCCTTTTTGCCGGCCGCGCGGCGCAGCACCAGGTCACCTTCGAGACCGAGGTCGGAGGCGGCGCGGAGAAGATCCACGCCGACCCCGACGCCCTGCGACAGATCCTGAACAACCTGTTCGATAACGCCCTCCGGTATACGCCGGTGGGCGGCCGCATCACCCTGCTGACAGCACGAGAGGATGGCGGGGTCGTGCTCCGGGTCCGGGACACCGGGAGCGGAATCACCCGGGAGCACCTGCCCAGGATCTTCGAACGATTCTACCGGGTGGACCCCGGGCGATCACGCGAGGAGGGGGGCACGGGGCTTGGGCTGTCGATCGTCAAGCACCTCATGGAGGCGCACGAGGGTCGGGTGAGCGCGGCGAGTGAAGTAGGGCGCGGAACCGAGATCTCCTGCTGGTTCCCGGACGCTCCGCAACAGGATCGTGACACTGTCGACGCTGGCCAGTGATGGAAGGAGCCGATCCTCCCTAGCAACGGGATGAGGAGGATCGACTGCGAAGCATGTTTCACCGGCTGACGGCTCAGGACCATCGCCTGATCGAGGCCTTGGCACGCCGACGGACATCACCGGTGCTTGCGCGAGGGTTTCGCCTCGTGACCCACGCGGGCGGCGCCACGGCGACGGTGAGCTGTTCCCTGCTGCTGATGCTCTTCCCGGCGACCCGCCACCTCGGCTGTGTTACCGGCGTAGCGAACCTGGTTTCCCACCTGTTCGTTCAGACGCTCAAGCGAGCCGTGGTCCGGGCTCGGCCCACGACCGTGCAGCCTCATGTGACACCGTTGGCGGGAATCCCGGATCACTTTTCCTTCCCGTCCGGGCATGCCTGCGCGGCCATGGCGATCGCGGTGCCCACCTTGCTGGCGGTTCCGAGCGCGGGCTTCCCGCTTCTGGCTCTCGCGCTAGCTGTGGGCGCCTCGCGGGTCTACCTCCGGGTTCACTACGCCACGGACGTGCTGGTCGGCCAACTGCTCGGGGCAGGTGCCGGCGTCTTGGCCCACCTGGCGCTCCCATAGGCGGCTTCCAGCTCATCGAGCTCCCGGCTCCAGTCCCGGCCGACGGCGAAGGCCCGCGCCGCCTCGTGCATGGCAGCTCGCTGGGACCCGTCCCGCACCAATTGAACGATCCCTTCCGCGAACCCACCGGCATCACCGGGCGGCACCAGGAACCCCGTGAGGCCCTGCCGAAGGCTCTCCGGAATGCCGCCCGCCGCGGCCCCAATCACGGGCACACCGGACGCAAGCGCCTCGAGCGCCACCAGGCCGCAGGTCTCGGTGGGAGAGGGAAAGACGAAGAGGTCCGCGTCAGCATACAGGTCCGCCAGCGTGCCGCGATCGAGAAAGCCCCGATGCACGGCGAAGGGCAGCGCCCCACGCACCGGCGCGGCACGGGGGCCGTCACCCGCAACGCAGAAGAGCGCCTCGTCCCCCAGGACTTCGTGGGCCCGGCGGAACGCGGCGACGAGTGTGTCCACGCCTTTCTCTACCGCCAGCCGGCCAACGTGAAGCACCAGGGTGCGCCCCGCCGCGCCCAACGCCGCCCGTCGCGACTCGCTCCTTCGCGCCGGCCGGAACCAGCTGGTATCAACGCCGCGTCCCCAGACGGTGGCGTGGGCGATACCCAGCGAGAGGAGCTCCTGCCGGGTCGCCTCACTCGGGGTCTGGGTCAGGCGGGCCGCCTGGTGGAACCAACGCAGCCAGCGGCGGGTCGGCCCGACGGCGAAGCGGCCAAGGTAGCGCTCCGCGTAGCGAGGGAAATCAGTATGGAAGGAGGAGACCATCGGCAGGCGGCGGCGCAGGGCATAGCTCCGGCCGAAGACGCCCAGCGGCCCTTCGGTAACGACATGCACCAGGTCGGGCGCGAAACGGTCGAATTCGCCTTGGAGCGACCGACCCCACGGCCACGACAGCCGGACCTGCGGGTAGCCTGGACATGGCAGCGCAGCCAACCGCCGGACCTCCGACTCATCGGGTGCCGGGCGGTCGTACCGAGGGGCAGCCACCGACACCTGGTGGCCGCGGGAGCGAAGCCCCGACCGCATCGTTTCCAGCACGGTCGTGACGCCGTTCACCTCGGGAAGGAAGGTGTCGGTGCAGTAGAGGATCCGCATGCCCGGAAGGATCGAGCGGATCTGTCGCGATTGAGCTACGACAGCGTCACGGACCCATCATGGCTCCATCCGCGCGGAGAGTCTTGGCACCAAGTCGTTGTGGTGCCGGGACTTGACAGTCACCCGACAGTGACAATTCGCAACCAGCTTTCTGTCGGACCCTCAGCCGGGGAGCAATGCGTGCAGGGATCATTCCGGAAAGTCTTGCTGGTCATCATCGACGGACTCCGTCCCGATGCCATCACGTCGGAGGCCATGCCCGTCCTCCGGTCCATTCTGGGGACGGGTTGGCGAGCACCCCGGGCGTTCTCGGTTCGTCCCAGCGTGACCGTCGCGGCCCTTACGTCCATCGCGACTGGCGTGGCACCGAGTGTCCACTGCCTGACAGAGCCCAGTCTCCGACGCCTGCCGAGGTTCCGCGGACTTCGTCCCTTGCCGAGCGAACTCAGCAAGGGCGGAATCGAGACGACGGTGGTCGCTGGGGGGCTCTCGGGCGCGCTCCGTTGGGCGGCGGCGGCGCTCCTCAGGTTGGCGGGAGTCACCAGACTGGTGTCTCCATCGGCGTCGCCGGCCGGTCTGGTGGAGACCGCGGTCCAGCGCCTTCGGGAGCACCCGGAGCGCGAGTTCGTTGTTCTGTACGTCAACGACACGGACTTGGCGGGGCACGCGTGGGGCTGGATGTCGCCGGCCTATTTCAGGGCCGCGGGCGTCGTCGATCAAGCGCTGGCACGCATCGTGCCGATACTGGATGAGCCGGAGACCCTCATCATCATCACGGCCGATCATGGCGGCGGGGGGGTCCTGGCCAACGACCATGATCACCCCCACCCGGTCAACGACGCGATTCCGCTGGCCGTGATGGGGAGAGGGATTCCGGCCGCGGTCGGCAGCGAGCCGGTCCAGCTGCTCGACATCCCGCCGACGGTGCTTTTTGGCTTCGGGCGACCCACGCCACCGGGATACCAGGGGCGCGTTATGCACGAAGCCTTTCAGAGGGAGCCAGTGCTGGTATGAAACGGAAGATCCAACCCGCTACCCGGCCGGAAGATGCCGGCACAGCGCCGCCCGAAGTCCCGGCCCGATCCGCCGCGGCGCCGTTCGACCAGACTGAGGATGAAGTGTTCCGCGATCCCTTCGCGGACTTCGCTCCAAGCAACCGCTGAGCCTCACGCGGGACCTGCGTTACAACCCCGTTACCACGCATCACCCTCTCCGTTACGCCCCCGAGTGTTCTTGGCTCGCGCGCGAAGGGGCCTGCCCCCGAGCGCAACGGTGCACCAGCACACACCACTTATGGGGGAACCATCTATGACTGCCAGTTGGCGTCGAATTGCCAGCCTCCTTGGACTGGTTGCGGTCCTGGGGGCGTCAGGCCTGGCCGCCCAGGCTCCCTCCGTGTCGGTCAGCGGAGTGATCTATGCCCAGTATCTCTACCAGCTGAACAGTGACAGCACGCTCCTCCCCTCGGGGGGGCATCAGAACAACTTCGACATCACCCGCGCCTATCTGAACGCCATCGGAAAATTCGGCGGCGGCGTTCAGGCCCGGGTAACGACGGACATCACGAGGCCCGCTAACAGTTACCTGGCCGTTCGGCTCAAGTACGCCTACGGCGCCTGGAACCCCGAGGGGAGCGCCCTCACCTACAAGCTCGGCCTGTTCACGACTCCCTGGCTTGACTGGGAAGAGGCTCTGTGGGACTACCGCATGCAGGGCGCCATGGCCCTGGACCGGAACGGCTATCTAACTTCTTCCGACTACGGCGCGGGGGTTGACGGCAGCTGGGGCTATGACAGGGTCAACATGCAGGTCGGCGTCTTCGATGGTGAAGGCTACGGCGGGGCGCCCGGCGACCAGCGCAAGGACATCGAGGGGCGGGTGTCGGTGAAGCTCGTCAACACGGATCTCGGCGGCCGGGTGGGTGGCCTCCGGATCACCGGCTACGCGGGGTACGGCAAGCCGACGACGGGCGGGCAGCGTGAGCGCTATATCGGGATGCTGTCCTACAAGTCAAAGGCAGTCACGCTCGCGGCCGAATACGCCCGCATGACCGACAGCACGACCGGAGGGGGCGCTGTCACGGCCGTGGCGCACCGGGCGGGCCAGATGATCAGCGCGTACGGCGTCCTCAACATCCCTGACTCCAAGGTCGGCGTGATCGGCCGGGTCGACATCTTCGATCCGAACACGGCAAACAACTCCGCGGCCACGAACAGCGATCGTCAGACCCGGATCATCGGCGGTCTGTCCTATCAGCTCTCGTCGAATCTCCGGATGCTGGCCGACATTGACCACGTGACGTTCCAGGGCGGTGGGAAGACTCCAACCAGCAGCACCGCGTACCTGCAGGCCCAGGTCACTTACTGACGTTCATCACGCTCGACCGACGCAGGAGAACAGCATTCATGCGACTCGCACTCCGACTTTCCGTGCCTCTGGCGCTCGCGCTCACCTGGACGGCGGCGCCGCTCGCCGCCCAGGTCTCGTTGACGGGCGCCGGGGCAACCTTCCCCAATCCGATCTACTCGAAGTGGTTCGACGAGTACCACAAGAAGACTGGCGTCCAGATCAACTATCAGTCGATCGGATCTGGCGGGGGGATCAAGCAGTACACCGAGGGCACCGTGGACTTCGGCGCCTCCGACGGGCCGATGACCAACGACCAGATCAACGCCGTGCAGGGCGAAGTGGTGCATCTGCCGACGGTGATGGGGGCGGTCGTCCTCACCTGGAATCTCCCCGCCCTTGGCACTACCCAGCTCAAGCTGGATGGGCCGACGATCGCCGACATCTACCTCGGCAAGATCACCAAGTGGAACGACGCGCGTCTCACGGCGCTCAACCCCGGCGTCGCCTTGCCGAACGCGGACATCATCGTCGTCCACCGCTCGGACGGGTCCGGTACGTCATACATCTTCACGGACTACCTGAGCAAGGTGTCGCCGGAGTGGAAAGAGAAGGTCGGCTACGCCACGTCGGTCAATTGGCCGGTAGGCCTGGGTGGGAAGGGGAACGAGGGCGTCACTCAGCAGGTCAAATCGACGGAAGGCGCGCTAGGCTACGTGGAGCTCATCTACGCCGTGGCCAACAACCTGCCCTTCGCCCAGGTGAAGAACGCGGCCGGGAACTGGATCAACCCCTCGCTGGACGGGGTCACCGCCGCGGCAGCGAGCGCCAAGTTCGCCCCGAACACGGACTTCCGGGTGTCGATCACCAACGCCCCCGGAAAGGATGCCTACCCCATCTCTTCGTTCACCTGGCTTCTGATTCGGCCCAAGATGAAGGACCAGACCAAGGCCAAGGCGTTGCATGATTTCCTGCACTGGATGCTTACGCCCGAGGCCGGCGCGATGGCCAAGCAGCTGGAGTACGCGCCGCTCCCCAAGGAGGTCATTGCCTTGGAGGAGGCTCGCATCAGCAAGCTCAAGTAGGCCCTAGCACTACCTGGCCGGCTCGACTGGCCAGGGGTGTGGGCTTTGGCAAGGCGGCGGGAGTCCTGACCTCCCGTCGCCTTGTCCGTTCCCCCCGGGGAAGTGGTCAGGCGTGACATGTCCGTTACAATGTCGTGACCGATCGGGGGGCTGGCATCGGTACACTCCCGCCCATGGCAACGACTTCTCTGCCCGAGGCCGTCCCCGCAGCCGGAGCGAAGCTCGAGGGCTCCCGCACCGGCGACCGGCTGTTCCGGGCGGTGCTGATCCTGGCGGCGCTGGCGATCCCCGTGCTGATGGGCTTCCTGGTGGCGGAGCTGTACACGGGGGCTCGACTCGCGATCGACAAGTTCGGCCTCCATTTCGTCACGGGCTCGGTGTGGGATCCGGTGGCGGAGAAGTTCGGGGCCTTCCCGCTGATCATGGGGACGCTGCTCTCCTCGTTTCTCGCCCTGCTGATCGCCGTGCCGCTCTCGCTCGGCGTCGCGATCTACATCACGGAGTTTTCGCCGAAGGCCATCCGCCAGCCGATTGCGTTCGTCATCGAACTCCTGGCCGCCATTCCGAGCGTGGTGTACGGCCTGTGGGGGATCTTCGTGCTGATCCCCGTCCTCCGGAAGGCGGTGTTCCCGCTGCTCAGGGAGGTGCTGGGCTTTCTCCCGTTCTTCCAGGGCCCCATCTACGGACCGTCGATGCTCGCGGCGAGCATCATCCTCGCGATCATGGTCATGCCATTCATCATGTCGGTGGCCAGGGAGGTGCTGCTGGCGGTGCCGGGGAGCCAGCGCGAGGCCGCCCTTGCCCTGGGAGCGACTCGGTGGGAGGCGGTGATGTCGGCCATCCTGCCCTACGCGCGGTCCGGCATCATCGGGGCGGTCATCCTGGGCCTGGGCCGGGCGCTGGGCGAGACGATGGCCGTGACGATGCTGATCGGGAATCGGAACGAGATCTCGCTGTCCCTGTTCGCGCCCGGCTACACCATGGCGGCGGTCATCGCGAACGAGTTCTCGGAGGCGGCGACCGACATGCATTTCGCCGCGCTGGCCTACGTGGCCTTCCTGCTGTTCCTGGTCACGGTGCTGGTCAACGCGGCGGCGCGGCTGCTGATCTGGCGCGTGTCGCGCGGGCCGAGGGGAGGCAAGGGTAGATGAACCGACGCGTGGTCCGTCGCTGGGTAAGCAACGTGATGGTGGGCCTGATGGTCTTGGCGGTGATCATCGCGGTGCTGCCGCTGCTCTTCATCCTGCTCAACCTGATCCTCAAGGGAGCGGGCAGCCTGTCGATCGCGTTCTTCACCCGGGTCCCGGTTCCGCCGGGCGAGACGGGCGGTGGCGTCGCCAACGCGATCGTCGGGACTCTGCTCATTGTCGGGGTAGCCAGCCTGATCGGGGTGCCGCTGGGGGTGGCCGCCGGGGTCTTCTGCGCGGAGTACCCCGGGCATCGGCTGGCGACGCTCACCCGGTTCGTCGCGGATGTCATGAACGGTACGCCATCGATCGTGGTCGGAGTCTTCGCCTGGACGCTGATCGTCGCCAGGCAGAAGCACTTCTCCGGGTTCGCCGGAAGCTGTGCCCTGGCCATGCTGATGATTCCGATGGTGATGCGGACGACGGAAGAGCTGGTGAAGCTCGTCCCCAACTCGCTCCGCGAGGCGGCTCTGGCGCTGGGCTACGCCCGGTGGCGAACCAGCCTCAGGATCGTGCTGCGCACCGCCCTGCCGGGCATCGTGACCGGCACGCTTCTCTCGGTGGCGCGCGTGGCTGGCGAAACGGCCCCGCTCCTGCTCACGGCGCTTGGGAGCCAGTACTTCAGCCTGGACATCAATCGCCCGATGGCGGCGCTCCCGCTCACGGTCTTTCAGTACGCCATTGGGCCGTATGAGGAGTGGCATCGCTATGCCTGGGCCGCCGCGCTGGTGCTGATCCTGGTGGTGCTCACGCTCAGCATCCTGGCCCGCCTGGCGACCCGGCGGAGATTCACGTTGAATGGCTGATCCCAAGCCGCTGCTCCAGACCGAGCGCCTGACCGCGATGTACGGGAAGTTCACGGCCGTCAGGGAGGTGAGTCTCCAGTTCCCGGCCAACACGGTGAACGCGCTCATCGGACCGTCGGGGTGCGGCAAGTCCACGTACCTCCGCACGCTGAACCGGATGCACGAGCTGTCCGAAGGCGGCTGGATCACGGGGCGGGTGCTGCTGGATGGGGAGGACATCTACGGGCCGCGGGTGAGCCCGATGCAGCTTCGACGCAGGGTGGGGATGGTGTTCCAGAAGCCGACCCCCTTCCCGACCATGTCGATCTTCGACAATGTTGCAGCGGGGCTTCGCATCAACGGCCGCCTTGGCAGGGGCGAGCTGGATACGGTGGTGGAGCGGTCGCTCAAGCACGCCGCGCTGTGGGACGAGGTCAAGGACCGGCTGCGGACGAGCGCGATGGCGCTCTCCGGCGGCCAGCAGCAGCGGCTGTGCATTGCCCGGACGATCGCGCCGCGGCCCGAGGTGATTCTTCTCGACGAACCGACAGCGTCGCTGGACCCGGCAAGCACGCAGCGGATTGAGGAGCTGGTCTTCGAGCTGAAGAAGGAGTTCACGATCGTCATCGTCACCCACAACATGCAGCAGGCGGCACGGGTGAGCGACACGACGACGTTCTTCTACATGGGGACCATGGTCGAGACCGGTCCGACGCGGCAGATCTTCACCACGCCCAAGGAAGAGCGCACTGAAGCCTATATCACGGGACGTTTCGGATGACCACGATGACCCCTGACCGGCCGGCCGGCCCTTCCGAGCGCGGCATGCCCGCGGCCATGCCGCTGCTTCGCACCTCGCTTGCCACCCGGGTTCCGCGGGAAGTAGAAGCGGGAGCGCCGACCGCGCCGGCGATGACTGCCCGGGACTTTCGCTTCTCGTATGGGGGGCCGCACGAGACGCTCAAGGGTATCACGCTGGACATCGCCCGGAAGGCAGTCACGGCGATCATCGGTCCGTCGGGGTGCGGCAAGTCGACCTTCCTCCGGTCGATCAACCGGCTCCATGACCTGGTCCCCACCCACCGCTACTCCGGCGACATCCAGCTCGAGGGGAGTTCGATTTTCTCGAGCGGCACGGATCTGGTGACACTCCGCCAGCGGGTTGGGATGGTCTTTCAGCGGCCCAACCCGTTTCCGAAGACCATATTCGAAAACGTCGCCTACGGCCCCGCCCTCAACCGCCTGGTCGCGAAGCGGGACCTCCCGGACCTGGTGGAGCGCTGCCTGCGGAAGGCCGCCTTGTGGGACGAGGTGAAGGACCGGCTGGACGAGATCGGCACCGGCCTCTCGGGCGGGCAGCAACAGCGCCTGTGCATCGCCCGGGCGCTGGGCAATCGTCCGGAGGTCCTGCTCATGGACGAACCCTGCTCGGCGCTCGACCCGCTCGCCACCCAGAAGGTGGAGGAGCTGATCGTCGAGCTCAAGCGGGAGTACACCATCGTGATCGTGACTCACAACATGCAGCAGGCGGCGCGGGTGAGTGACTTCACCGCGTTCCTCGACCGGGGCGAGCTGATCGAGTTCGGCGAGACGGAGCGAATGTTCACCGCGCCAGCCAACGAACGCACGGAAGCATACATTACGGGGAGATTCGGATGAGCCTCGACATGCACCGGCACTTCCACGACGAGTTGAACGACGTCAAGGTCCGCCTCCTGACGATGTCCGGAGAAGCCGAGGCGGCGCTCGGCCTGGCGGTGGAGGCGTTGTTGGAGCGCGACGGCGCAAAGGCCGAGGGCGTCATCCGGAGCGACCGGGTGATCGACGGGATGGAGATGGAGATCGAGGAGACCTGCATCAACCTGCTCGCGCTGCAGCAGCCGATGGCGCGGGATCTCCGGATGCTCACCTCCGCGCTCAAGATCGCCAACGACCTCGAGCGGGTGGGTGATCACGCGGTCAATATCGCCCAGTCGGCGGCCCGTCTGGCCCAAGCTCGGCCCATCACGCCGGAGCCCGAGATCGTCGAGATGGCCCGCCTGGCGCGTGACATGCTCTCGGACGCGCTGGAGGCATTCATCCGGGGCGATGCCGCCGAGGCCCGCGAGATCTGCCTGCGTGACGACAAGGTCGACAACCTGCACCGCTCGGTCTTCCGCATCCTGCTCACGCACATGATGGAAGACCCCCACATGATCGGGGCCGGCATGGAGCTCTTCCTGGTGAGTCGCAACCTGGAGCGCGTGGCCGACCTGGCCACCAACATCGCCGAGGACGTGGTGTTCCTCGTGGAGGGGAAGTCGATCAAGCACCATGCGGAGGACCGTGGCGAGCCGCGGGGGGGGTCGGGACAGCACCGGAGCCCCATTCCCGCATGAGCGTGGTCCCCCTGCCCGAGCGCCGGGAGCGGTTGGCCGCCATCGACGTGGGGTCCAACTCGATTCGGCTTCTCGTGGCGGAGTATGGGCCGAACTCCGGCCTTACCGTCATTGACGAGGCGAAGGAACAGCCGCGGCTCGCGGCCGGGGTAGCCCAGACCGGCCGGCTCGATCCCGCGGCGATGGATCGCGCCGTGGCCGCGCTCAAGCGGATGCAGGGGGTATGCGAGCGTCGTGGGGTCACTCGGATCGCGGCGGTGGCGACCGCGGCCGTCCGGGAGGCGACCAATGGCCCAGCGTTCGTCGAGCGGGTCAAGGAAGACGTGGGACTCGACCTCCGGATTATCGACGCCGGCACCGAGGCGGCTCTCTCCTACCGGTCCGTGGCTCACCACTTTCCTCTCGACGGCGGGCGGACGGTCGTGGCCGACATCGGTGGCGGCAGCCTCGAGCTGATCGGCGCGGTGGACGGCCTGATCGAGCACAGCCTGTCCCTGCCGTTCGGGGCGGTGCGCCTCACGGAGCTCTACCTCACGGGCCAATCCGATCCGCGGGGCGCCGTGCGGAAGCTGCGGGATTTCCTGGGTCGCCAGTTCCGCCGCAAGCTCCCGCTCCGCGACTGGACGGCGGTGACCCTCATCGGCTCCGGCGGGTCGTTCACCAACCTGGGGCGGATGGCCGCCGCCCGGCGCGGACTCTCCGCCGCGGACCCGGTGCACGGCACCGCGGTGAGCATCGCCGAGGTGGAGCACCTCCTCGACTGGCTGGCGGGGATGAGCCCCGAGAAGCGGGCCCAGGTGGACGGGCTCAATCCGCAGCGGGCCGACATCATCGTCGCCGGCCTCGCGGTGACGGCGGAACTGCTGGAACGGATCGAGGCGCGCGAGGTGAAAGTCAGCGCCTTCGGGCTCAGGGAGGGCCTGCTGCTCGACATGGCCGGCGCGGATACCGCGCCGGCGGCCGTGGAGCCGCTTCGGCTCATTCGTGAGTTTGCCGAACGCTGCCGGTCCGATCGGCGCCACGTGGAGCACGTGCGGCTCCTCGCCCTCAATCTGTTCGACCTGCTGGCGGAGAAACTGGATGCGGCAGACGAAGAGCGGGGAATCCTGGAGGCCGCAGCCCTGCTCCACGATGTGGGCCAGCTGGTGAGCTACCGCAAGCACCACAAGCACAGTTACCAGCTCATCATGCACGGCGAGCGGCTGCCCTTCTCGCCCCGGGAACGCCAACTGGTGGCCCTGGTAAGTCGCTACCACCGGCGCCGCGGCCCCCGCAAGAAGGATCCCACCTTCGCCATGCTGCCCAAGGGCGAGCGCGCGCTGGTCCGCCGTCTGGCCGGTATTCTCCGGATCGCGGAGGGCCTCGACCGCGGGCACAGCGCGATCGTCGAGAAAGTAGCGATCGAGTTCTGCCCGACGCGGCTCACCATCAAGGCGGTGCCGCGCTACGCCGGAGCCGACCTGGCGCTGGAGTGCTGGGGGGCGCAGGACCAGGCGGACCTGCTAGCCCGCGTCATGGCCCGCGAGGTACTCGTCGAGCCGGCGGTATAACGCCGGTCCCCACCCAGCGGCACTCGAGCTGCCGAGCCGATTCGCCCCCGCGAGCAGCATGCGACATGCATCCTCGACGGACCGTACCCCGCCGGAAGCCTTTACCCCGACCGCGTCTCCAACGCACTGACGGAGGAGACGCACCGCCTCCACCGTCGCTCCGCCAGCGGGATGAAAGCCGGTGGACGTCTTCACCATGCCCGCTCCGGCCTGGACCGCGACTCGGCAGGCACGCCGAATCTCTTCCGGCAAGAGCACGGCCGTCTCCAGAATCACCTTGACCAGGCGGCCCCGGGCCGCGTCCACGACCCCCGCGATCTCGTCCCCTACCCGATCCCACTCTCCCGCTTTCGCCCAGCCAACGGCCATCACCATGTCCAGCTCCGTGGCCCCGTCGAGAACCGCCAGCCGGGCTTCCGCCGCCTTGAGCACCGGCCCCGTAGCGCCCAGTGGAAACCCGACCGTCACGGCGATCCGGACCGCCGTGTCGCGCAGGCGCATGGCAGCGACACCAGCCCATTGCCCATTCACGCAGACCGCGCCCATGCGGTGTGCCACCGCCTCCTCACAGAGCCGGAGGATGTCGGCTTCGGTTGTCTCAGGCTTGAGGAGAGTGAGGTCGACGAGGCCGGCCAGGCCCAGATCGGGGGGGCACGACCGGAGCCAGGGCGACAGCGCCGTCACCGCGCGGCCGCCATCGCACGATGGGCCTCGAGGAGGCGCGAGTTGCGGAACACGGGCGTCAGACAGATGCCGGTGAGGAAGCCGCCGACATGGGCCCAGAAGGCGACACCTCCCCCTTCGCCCGGCGCGAGGGCCCCGCTCGCCAGCTGGATCACGAACCAGTAACCGAGCATGAAGACGGCGGGGATGACGACCATCTGCGCCCAGAAACCCAGGAAGACGAAGGTTCGAATACCGACCCGCGGGTAGAGGAGCGCGTAGCTACCCATCACGCTTCCGATGGCGCCGGACGCGCCGATCATCGGAATGGTCGAGTCGGGTCCGGTGAACACCTGCGCCAACGCCGCCGCCAGCCCGCCGAGCAGGTAGAAGACCAGGAACCGGAAGTGGCCCATAACGTCTTCGACGTTGTTTCCGAACACGTGCAGGAACCACATGTTGCCCAGCACGTGGAACCAGCTCCCATGGGTGAACATCGAAGTGAGAATGGACAGCAGGCGGGGCGAACCGCCAATGGCGCAGCTCTGGCCCGGCCCGACCTGCACCTCCGTGCCCGGAGCGACGTGCCCCAGCAATTCCGCCGGGAAGAGCCCGAAGCTGCAGACCGACCGGCTCAGCGCCGGTTCGTTCCCCATGCCCTGCAGCAGGATCCAGATGGCGATGTTGGCAGCGATGAGCCCGTAGGTTACCACAGGCGGGTGCAAGGTCGGGTTTTCGTCTCGGATCGGCAGCATGGTCTATAAGGTAGCAGACGAAGCTCGCAGACGGCCCGCATCGTCCGATCCGGCCCAGCACTGCCAAGGAGTGAGGTACCGAGCGTCCCCTTCACGCCCTTTTCTGCCAAAAAGGCCGATTTTGGCGGTACGCGGCTTGCCCGACTGGGGGAGGACGCTCAGGCGTTGGCCGGGAGGGCGGAGTCGCTCGGACGGCCTACTCTACGGAATTCAAGGAAGGGGACTTCTCCCATGGCCTCAAAGATCATTGGCATCGACCTCGGCACGACCAACTCGGTCGTGGCGGTGATGGAGGGGGGCGACCCGGTCGTCATCCCGAACGCCGAGGGAGGCCGGACCACTCCCTCCGTGGTCGCGTTCACGAAGGACGGCGAACGGCTGGTGGGCCAGGTGGCCAAGCGCCAGGCCGTGACCAATCCGAAGCAGACGATCTTCTCGATCAAGCGCTTCATGGGCCGGCGGATGCCCGAGGTCACCGAGGAGGTCCGGCGGGTTCCCTACAAGGTCGAGGCCGGCTCCAACGGGCTGGCCTGCGTGGAGATTTCGGGGAAGAAGTACACTCCGCCCGAGATCTCGGCGATGATCCTTCAGAAGATGAAGCAGACCGCGGAAGACTATCTCGGCACCAAGGTGGAGAAGGCCGTGATCACCGTGCCGGCCTACTTCAACGACTCCCAGCGGCAGGCCACGAAGGACGCCGGCAAGATCGCGGGACTGGATGTGCTCCGCATCATCAACGAGCCGACGGCCGCGGCCCTGGCGTACGGGCTCGACAAGAAGAAGGAAGAGAAGGTGGCGGTGTTCGACCTCGGCGGCGGCACCTACGACATCTCGGTGCTGGAACTGGCCGAGGGGGTATTCGAGGTGAAGAGCACCAACGGCGACACGCACCTGGGTGGCGACGACTTCGACCAGCGGCTCATCGACTGGCTGGTGGCGGAGTTCAAGAAGGATCAGGGGATCGACCTCTCCAAGGACGCGATGGCGCTCCAGCGCCTCAAGGAGGCCGCGGAGAAGGCCAAGATGGAGCTGTCGAGCACACAGCAGACGGACATCAACCTGCCGTTCATCACGGCGGACCAGTCCGGCCCGAAGCACCTGAACATCGCGCTGACCCGGGCCAAGTTCGAGCAGCTGGTGGACGACCTGATCCAGCGCACGATTCCGCCCATGAAGCAGGCGCTCAAGGACGCGAATCTGGACCCCAAGGACATCGACGAGGTGATCCTGGTCGGGGGGTCGACCCGCATCCCGAAGATCCAGCAGATCGTGAAGGACTACTTCGGGAAGGAACCCAACAAGTCGGTCAACCCCGACGAAGTCGTGGCGATCGGCGCGGCGATCCAGGGCGGCGTTCTGGGCGGCGAGGTGAAGGACGTCCTGTTGCTGGACGTGACGCCGCTCTCGCTGGGCATTGAGACTCTGGGTGGCGTGACCACGGTCCTGATTCCGCGGAACACGACGATCCCGACCAAGAAGTCGGAGACATTCTCCACGGCGGAGGACAACCAGACGACGGTGGAGATCCACGTCCTGCAGGGCGAGCGCCAGATGGCGATCGACAACCGGACCATTGGCAAGTTCCAGCTGACCGGGATTCCGCCGGCTCCGCGGGGCATGCCGCAGGTGGAGGTGACGTTCGACATCGATGCCAACGGCATCCTGCATGTCTCGGCCAAGGACAAGGCCACCGGGAAGGAGCAGAAGATCCGGATCGAGGCCTCGAGCGGTCTCTCGGATGCCGAGATCGACAAGATGGTCAAGGGCGCCGAGGCGCATGCGCAGGAGGACAAGCAACGCCGCGAGCAGATCGAGAACCGGAACCACCTCGACGGCCTGGTCTACAAGGTGGAAAAGGACAGCAAGGACTGGGTCGATCGCCTTTCGAGCGACGTCAAGAGCCGGCTCGACAACGCGGTCGAGGGGGCGAAGGGAGCCCTCAAGAACGGCGATCCGGACCTGATCAAGCGGGCGCTGGATGACCTGAACGGCGCCTATTCCGCCGCGGGCGCATCACTGTACCAGGCCGGGCAGCCGTCGGGAGATGGCGGCGGGGCCTCGGCCGGCGCGGGTCCGTCGGAGCAGCCAGGCGGGGCTCCGAAGGAGGACGTCGTCGAGGCGGACTACGAGATCGTGGACGAGCAGAAGAAGCAGTAAGCTCTTTTTCGGCATCGCCTTAGCCGCTGGTGATCGGTTCACGCAGTGACCGAGCCCCAGCGGCTTGGGCGTTCCGGGCTGCGACTCAGGCTACAGCCCGGGCATCAGGGTCTACATTAGATTGGAATGGAATTCCTCGGAGACAAATCGATGTCGGTACGCACCGTGAATTGGCTCAAATTCGGTGGGCTGGTCACCCTGGCCTTTGCCCTCGGCCTCCTGTTTGCCGGGCTCCTCGACCTTCCCAACCGCTCGCTGGCCCAGGAGCGAATCCGGAACGCGGGAATCCAGTCGCCGCCGCCGCCCTCGATCCCGCAGGCCCGGGTCCTGACCGAACTATCGGACGCCTTCGCCGCCGTGGCGGAACAGGTGCGGCCGAGCGTGGTGTTCATCCGGAGCCAGCGCACCGAAGTGGCGCGGCGGCTCCCGCCCGGAATGGAGCAGTTCTTTCACGGCATGCCCCGGCATCCTGAAGTGGAGCGGGGCACCGGATCCGGCTTCATCGTTTCTCCGGACGGCTACATCCTTACCAACAACCATGTCGTCGAGGGAGCGGAAAAGGTCACCGTACGCCTATTCGACCGGCGAGAGTTTCCGGCCAAAGTGGTGGGGGCCGACCCACTGACTGACGTCGCGGTGGTCAAGATCGACGCAGCGCACCTGTCCGCGGCATCCCTGGGGAACAGCGACAACATCCGGATCGGTGACTGGGTGCTGGCGATTGGCAACCCGCTGGGTGAGGCGTTCACCTTCACGGTCACCTCCGGCATCATCAGCGGCAAGGGGCGCCGCCTGGACGGCCTGAACACCAGCCGTGCCGCGATTGCCGATTTCATCCAGACCGACGCAGCGATCAACCCGGGGAATTCGGGCGGGCCGCTGGTCGACGTTCGAGGCGAGGTGATCGGCATCAACAGCGCGATCGCGAGCGAGACCGGTTACTACTCCGGTTACGGGTTCGCGATCCCGATCAATCTCGTAAAGATCGTGATGAATCAGCTCGTCTCGACCGGCAAAGTACAGCGGGCAGCGCTGGGCATCGAGGTGCGTGACGCCTCACAGAACGATGCCGAGTATGTCGGGCTCAAGGACATCCGAGGCGTAGTTGTCGGCGGATTCCCGGACGGGGCGCAGAGTCCCGCGCAACGAGCGGGGCTGGAGCAGGGTGACGTGATCGTGTCCATCGACGGGCAGCCCGTCAGCTACGTGGCCCAGTTGCAGCAGATGGTCGGGTTCCGGCACCCGGGGGAATCGGTCAAGGTCGAGGTCGCCCGGAAAGGTGGCGTCCGCAAGGTCTTCAGCGTGCAGCTGATGGAGCAGTCGAGCGACGTCAGAGACACGAGCAACCAGGACGCGGATCAGCCGAAGCCCACCGAGGAGGCGGTCAACTTCCCGGAGCTCGGCGTATCGGTGCAGGCCCTCACGCCGCAGAGGGCCCAGGACAACGAGATGGACCGGGATACCCGGGGCGTCCTGGTCACAGCCGTCGATCCCAACGGCCCGGCGTACGGGCAGCTGTACCCCACGGACGAGGGCGGCCCCGACGTCATCCAGGCGGTCGAGGGCGCGTCGATCAAGACCGAAAGCGACCTGCGCATTGCCCTCAAGGCTGCGGGCAAGGGCGCGATCGTGACGCTCAAGATTTACAATGGCCGGGCCCAGCAGACGCGGATCGAACGGGTCCATCTGCAATAAGCCGCCCTTCGACGCATCCACAGCCAGAGCGCCCCGGTAGCGGGCGCTCTCGGCGTTTCTGGCGAGGTCGCATGACCGGCGCGCGTTTCCTTCTGATGCTGCTGATTGCCGGCAGTTCGCCCCTGGGGGCCCAGGAGGGTCGGCGCCTGGCCCTGACCTTCGACGACCTGCCGGTCGCCGGCCCCGTACCGAGAGCAGATCGTGCAGAAGTCTTCGCGCGGTTGCTGGGGGCCTTGAAGAACGAACGGGTGCCGGCAATAGGGTTCGTGAACGAGTCGCAGTTCCGCGCCGCCGGCAAGGTGGACGGTTCCGAAGTGGCGTGGCTCAGGGCCTGGCTCGGAGCCGGTCTCGAGCTCGGGAACCACACCTTCTCACACTCCGATCTCCATCGCATGACGCTCGCCGCCTACGAGACGGACGTGCTGGCGGGAGACAGCAGCATCAGGAGCCTGCTCCGGGAGGAGGGTAAGAGTCCCCGGTACTTCCGGCATCCGTATCTCCACACGGGCCGGAGCCTGGCCGTCCGCGACAGCCTGGTCGACTTCCTCCAGCTTCATGGCTATCTGGTGGCACCCGTCACCGACGACAATAGCGATTGGATCTACGCGGCGGCGCTCGAACGCGCCCTGGCCCGGCAGGACAGCACGACGGCCAGGCGGATCCGGGAAGCGTACGTCCCGTACATGGAGGAGAAGCTCGAGTACTGGGAGCGCCAGTCGGTGACGCTGTTCGGGCGGGAGATCCCACAGATTCTGCTGCTTCACGCCAATCGGCTCAACGCCGACGGCTTGGGCGCACTGCTCGCGATGATCCGCGGGCGCGGTTACCGGCTGATCTCGTTGACCGAGGCGCTTCGGGACTCGGCGTGGACCACCCCGGACCTCTACGCTGGCCCAGCCGGCATCTCCTGGCTCCATCGGTGGGCATTGAGCCGGGATCGACACTCGGTCCTGCGGGAGGAGCCAGCTGTGCCGCCGTGGGTGCTGGAGGCAGCGGGGGTGGAATCGGAATAGCGCATGCGCCGGATGTCGAAGCCACGCGGGGTCCATACCCGAGGCGTGGTCAGGCTCGTTCAGTTGCGACGAAGATAGAGGTACTCACCGAGTCGTCCGGGGCCACACGCCTGACAGGGGGCCGGGATTCTGACTCGACGGGCCAGGCCGTCGTGCCGCAGCCGGAGTGAGTCGCGTGGCGCATCCGGCGGGGCCGGGGTGATCCAGTTCCAGGCGACCATCACCTGGTCGTCGAGCTGCTCGAACTGGCCGCTCCCCATGCTGGCATCCTCGTAGATGTCCTCGGGCATTCCGGGCACCTGCTCGGACCACCGATCGCGCCGAGTGTAGAGCACCCACCCATCGGGCTGGAAGCGCAGGGTGTCAGCCACCAGCCAGTGGCGTCGTCGAGTGCCTTCCACCGGCACCGTGTAGTCGGAGAGGAGATACTCGAGCGGGCTTCCATCGACGGTGGCCAGCGCGTACAGCCGCCCTTCCACTTTGGGCGCCAGCACGGTCAGCGCCACCGAATCCGTCTTGCCTTCGAGAGTGGCCCGCACCAGGGCACTACCCACGCCGTGACCCCGCACCAGGCCGCGCGCCAAGACAGAGACTACGGCCGTGTCACTGGTGGACCATGCCACGTCGCGGTCCAGCACCTCGCCGCTCGACGAGCGTACGATGGCGGCGAGGCGGCTCGTGTCTCCCAGCCAGACCGGCCCGCCAGGAGCGGCGATCGCCACGCTCCCGACGGTGTCGCGAGGACCTTCCGGCGCGTCGTCTCCGCCACACGCAGCGGCCAGAATCCACAGGAGGGTCGGTCCAACTTTCCGGGTCTCGCCCATCGCAGGAGGGTCTCCAAAGAGGTCGAGCAACCAACGAGGGCGCGGGACCAGGAGTTTCAGCCCGGCGCGGGGCTCGGGACACCAGGGCGTATCTTGCCTCTGACGCGAGGGGGCACAACACTCTACGGATGCCTGACAGTCCAGGGGGAAGGATGAACCGATCGCAGATGCAGCTGGGTTTCAGCCTGGTTCTGCTGGGCCTTCTCACCGGGCTCGCGGTGCCAGAGATGGCCAATCCCCGGCTCGGGCTCTCGGCCCATCTGGCCGGCGTGGCCGGCGGCATGTTCCTGGTTCTTCTGGGCGTGGTGGCGGGAGGAATGACCTTATCTACCCGTCTCAGGCGTGTGATGCATGGCTGCTGGGTCTACGCCACCTACGCTAACTGGGCTGCGGCTTTGCTCGGAGCCCTCACCGGCGCGAGTCGGCTTACCCCGCTCGCGGGAGCTGGCACTACGGGTGAGCCATGGGCTGAGTTGGCGGTGGGATTTCTGCTGATCACGCTGTCGCTGGCCGCGATCGCTGGATCTCTGATCGCGCTAGGGGGGCTCGCCAGACAGTCTTCTCAATGAGCGGCTCGAGAGCCGCGGCGTTGAGGCCGGCCCTGGCCGGGCGGCGGCACCGATGGGAGGCCGCAGCGTATATTGGGACATCACGCGAGCGTGGCGGAACTGGCAGACGCGCAGGACTTAGGATCCTGTCCCGCAAGGGGTCCGGGTTCGACTCCCGGCGTTCGCACTAAAGAACTTAGGGCCCCTCGGTTGAGGGGCCCTTTTCGTCAATGCAAGACCGAATGCAACGCCCGCGTCGCGTGAAGGCTAGGAGCGCTTCGTTGTGACGATATAGTCGACAGGCCCGAAATCTGTCTGGCGTGGAGTGACATCATCGGTTTCCTGCCGCGACACGATCGGTTCCGGCAGCAGCTTCTCGATTGGAACCTCCAAGAAAACCGCCACTCTCCAAAGTACGTCGACAGCTATTCGCTGACGCCCACCCTCCAGATTGGCGTAGGTAGCTCGCGGAATCTCGAGCGCGTCGGCCACATCAGCCTGGGTCCGCTCGCGCCGTTTCCGCTGCATTTGCATTCTCAGGCCGACCTCGTGGTTGAACACCGCTTGATCGAATGACACTCAAATGCTCCTTGGCAGGCCTCGGTGTGATCGACGGAGTGCCGGTCTCAGGGGTAAGTATAACTGACTTGGCAATATGTGTCTATGACGAACAATGTGTGTGCGTGTGTCTATTGACCTTTTATCGCTGCCGGCGTATAATCGGGGGTCGAATGGTCGCTCTTACCCCATCCCCGAGAGGGGGCATTATGTCCGGCGATTTGAAGGCGAAGGTTCAAGGTTGGCTGAAGACAATTGGTTTGACCCCGGTCGATCAGAACGATCCGCAGGCAGTCTGGCACCTCGCGATCGACTACCCGGTGCGCAGCGGGCACCAGCTTCACTTGGTCTCGCCCAAGGACCATCCCAGTGCAGTCGTGGTGGTCTCCGGCACCGAGGTCTCCCACGAGCACCGGGAGGCGTTTGACAAGCTCGACGACGACGGAAAGGATGAGTTCTTGTGGGAGTTCCGGCGCACCATCAACAGCGTCCATGTTGATTTTGGCTTGAAGGGGGCGGAGGGCCCATTGGACTGCCCGAGCCACTTCCAGATCACAAGCACCAGGTATGAGGACGGCTTGACGCTCGACTCCTTCGCACAGACGTTGGGGGCCGTCTTCAAGACGGAACTCGCGGCGATCTGGGTCATTCAGCGGCACCTGGCCCCGCGAAGCTTCGGCGGCGGTCGCTTCGACTTCAGGCGGCTCGGAGCTTAACGGAGTAGTCACTCTTTTTTCTCATCCCATCGCGACCAATCGAAAGGCCGCCCGGCGTTCCGGGCGGCCTCGTCGTTCCTCCCGATCCCTACGATTCGTCGATTGAGTCCATCACCTCCAGCCGTAGCTCCTCCAGATCGGGCACGCCCCTTATTGCCTCGTCCCAAAGCCGCGTCGATCCCCAGCGGGTCGCGCGCGGCAACCTGTCCCCCGACGAGGCGAAGTGCATCAACGAGTCGCTGAAGCTGTTCCTCGCCGCGTCGGAGCAGGCGGACGGCGGCAAGCAGCTGGCGGAGGCCCGGGCGCTCGTCGCCCAGCTGGCCCGCGAGAAGCGCCTCCCCGGTCCACCCGCCGCGCCGTAGCTGCCGATGGCTACCGCGACCTCCCGCACGCTCCAGAAGGTCCTGGCCCAGCTCGGGGAGTTCACCGAGCACGTCGGGTCGGCGTCTAGCGCTTCCGGTAGCGAACGGTTTGCCGCTTACCGGGGCCCCGGGGGCCGTGAGCGGTTCGCGCAGGAAGTGCTCTGCGTGCCCGGCCTGCTCCGCTGGCAGGTCGAGGCGTGGCGGGCCATGGAGACCCACGACCTGCTCGCCATCTCGTCGGCCAATGCCTGCGGGAAGAGCTTCTGGAACGCGGCCACCGCGCTCTACGAATGCGTCGTCAACGGGGCGCTCGTCCTCTTCGGCTCGGCCACCAACCGCCAGAACGTCCAGCAGTCCGGCAAGCAGCTCAAGCGGCTGCTCGCGCGGGCCACCATCGGGGCGTCCGTCTACAACTACGGCGTCGTTCCCGACCACGGCGCGGGCGTCATCAACTTCCTAACGGGCGAGGATGTAAGCGCCCTCCAGGGCTACCACGATGTCCGGGTCGTCGTGATCCTCGACGAGTTTCAGGGGTCGGCGGACGAGATGCTCGAAGCGGCGATGGCGAACATCAGCGGCGGCGACTCTGTCCTGATCGTCACGGGCAACCCACTGCAGTTCGGCACGCCGTTCCATCTGGTGTTCCAGCGGAACGCGCCCGGCTGGTGGAAGCGCCGCATCGACGCGCAGGAGGTCCTCGCCGACCCGGCCTACCCCGACATCCCCGGACTCGTCACGAAGGCGTGGATCGACAATCTCCGCTGGACCTACGGCGAGGAGTCGGCGGTCTTCCAGTCGCGGGTCTGCGCGCGGTTCCCGGAGTCGCCCTCCGACGCCTTCTTCCCGCCCGAGGCCATCGCCGCCGCCTTCGCTCGGTACGAGAACGCGGCCTTCCAGGTCACGCAGCAGCGGAAGCGCCGTGTCCTGGGCGTGGACGTCGGGGCCTCAGAAGCCGGCGATGAATCGGTGATCGCCGTCGCGCGGGGCGGGTTCGTGGAACGGCTGATCACGTGGCGGGAGTCGGACACCATGAGGTCGGTGGGGCGGATCATCGACATCTTCCGCGAGCTGCACGTCCCGCCGAAGATCCGCGAGACCGCCCGGGCAACCGCGCTGATGGCCGCCGGGTTCCCGGTCAGGATCATGGGCGACCCGCTCACCGCGCTGGGGCCACCGACCTCCGTGGTCGTAGATGAGATCGGCGTCGGGAAAGGGCTCGGCGACCGGCTCCGCGAGGCGGGCTACCCCTGCACGGCGTTCATCGCCTCGAAGCGCCCCGAGGAGGAGGGCGCGGTGATCCGGTACGCAAACCTCCGGGCCGAGGCCTACGACCGGTTCCGGACGATGTTGGTGCGGGGGCTGGTGGCGCTGCCGCCCGACCCGCTGCTGGAGGAGGAGCTCCGGACCTGTCGGGGATTCACGAACTCCTCCGGGAAGCTCCAGATCATCAGCAAGGCGGAGTGGCGGGCGATCATCGCGCGCAGCCCGGACCGCCTCGATGCATGCGTCCTGGCCGTAGCCGCCGACGGAACCGCGCGGTTTGACGGGCCATTCAAGGAGCCCGTTGCGGGAATATGATGACGACGAGTCGATGACACCGGTCTATTCTGGACCGATGAAGCGTCCGTCACTACGTTATGAAAGCCTCCTGCAATCGTTGCCGGTAGCTTGGCTTGTGACTATTTTCACAAGCAGCCCCTTTGCTGGAGCCCGCCTCATGGCCAAGACGCCGAATAAGGTCCGATCGCCACGGTTGGAACCGCGCGATTGGCTGCTGCTCGCACTTGAGCGGTCGCGCAGCGGCCTTACCCCGGTTCAGCTCCAGAAGGTTCTCTTCCTCCTCGGCGAGAGGAAGAAGGCGACGGTCCACCCGGGATTCTACCGCTTCGAGCCGTACAACTACGGCCCATTTTGCCGACAGATCTACAACGACGCAGACCTGTTCGCACTAACCGATTTCATCTCCGTGGACTATTCGCGCGGCAACAGCTTACGCCGCTATCAGCTGACGCCAGAGGGGCAGCAAGCTGCGCAGCACATCGCTACGCGCGCTCCCCAGGACGGCCTTGCCTACCTGAACGATGTTGTGCGGTGGGCCCAGTCCCTACCGTTCAACGACCTCGTGCGCGCCATCTATGAGGCCTACCCGGCCATGCGCGCCAAGAGCGTCTTCCGCGACTGACTGAGTGACCCTCATTATCGGAGTACGGTGCCACGATGGCATCGTCGTCGCAGCTGATAGTGCGGTTTCCACTGGACCCACCGCCCTGCCGCTCGGGCGCAAGCTGACCCTCCATACCTCAGACCCGCTCATCGTCGGGGTCGCTGGCTCAGTACCCTTTGGGCAGCGTTTGTGTGGCGCGCTCCACGACCACATGAAGTCCTTTCGGACTGGGCCAGTTGCCCGCTCCCTGACAAAGCTGCGAGAGGCGATTAAGCCGCTGGTTGAGGACGAATGGAAGCTCGCCGAACAACAGGCGAAGGCCCAAAACAATTCGCAGATCGTCCTCCAACAGGCAGGCTTTCAGCTGGTTGTTGCCTATCCCCTCGACTCAACTCCCTGCTTAGTGAGTGTCGCGCATTCTTGCCAACCGATGTTCATTGGGCCAGACCCGCTGACATTCACTACCGCAGGGAGTGGGCAGCACTTAGCAGAACCGTTCATGTATTTCGTCCGCCGAGTGCTCTGGAAGAACAAGACGCCCAGTCTCGCAGACGGAACCCTCGGCGCGCTCTGGGCGATGCGCCACGCAATCCAGACTAACCCCGGCGGGATTGGGGGAGACGTCCAGATCATGCAGCTGACGGTCAGCGGGAAGGATGTCGTTGGCCACGAGCTTGAGCCGTCCGAATTCCAGGAACACGATCAGTGTCTCGGGGAACTCGAAGATCACATCCAGACGTGGGCGCGTAAGATTGACCCCACGACGACGGCTGAAACGCCTATACCACCGCCACCATGAAGATGGTGGTAAGTTGTTAGCTCTCTTCCTAGGAAGTATTCGGTGCCGCGAGATACTCGTGTAGCAGCGCTTCAGCGGATCGAGAAAGCCCGAGGTAGTCGGGTCCTGACGATCGTGCTCGGCGATCGACAGGGTATGGAAACGCGTGTCGCGGCCGATCTGATCCCGCTCGCGTCGCGACATCTTCGGCTAATCGGCAAGCAGCCGAAATTGGATCTATTCCTCTACACACTCGGCGGCGACGTGATGTCGGCGTTCCGTCTAGTGGGGCTGATCCGAGAGTATTGCAACGAGTTCACTCTGCTTGTTCCCTTTCGTTGCCAAAGCGCCGGGACGCTCGTTGCCTTGGGCGCCGACCGGATCATCATGCTCCCGGAGGGGCAGCTTTCTCCAGTGGACCCCTCCACCAACGGGCCCTACAACCCCCTCGTACATGGGATGCCGATCCAACCCGGCGCCCCCCTCCCGACCCTCCCGGTCAGTGTTGAGGAGGTGATTGGGTACCTGAGCCTGGCGCGTGAGGCGGCGGACATCAAGGGCGAGGACGGGATGGTCAGCGTTTTCGAGAAGCTGGCATCAGACGTGCGGCCGGTGGCCCTAGGGCAGGTATTCCGGTCGCGGACGCAGATCCGGATGCTTTCTCGCAAGTTGTTGCAGTTTCACACGAAAGGCGACGACCCAACGGTGGACGGAATAATCGAAACGCTTACGGAAAAGCTTTACTCGCACGACTACCTTATCACCCGGCGCGAGGCAAAGAGCATCGGGCTCAAGGTTGAGGAGCCGGAGTCGAAACTTGAGCAGGCGCTTGTGGATTTGCTGCAACAATACGAAGCAGACCTGGAGTTGCGTGCGCCATTTAACCCTTTGGCCGCACTGGCAACCACGAACCCGTACCCGTTTAAGCTCGACCGGGCCTACATCGAGTCGGCAGGAAGGCTGGACGGTTTTCAGACTGAGGGTCGTGCCGCCCTAGCGCCACAGGGCGTCCAGATGCAGGTTATCCGGGAAGGTTGGACTCAACTATGATGATCGACGACACGCCCCATACAATCGAGTCTCTTGATCCGCTATTTGTGTCTGCGGGGCTGTGGGCGCCCAGCGCGGCGAACTATTCCGTAAGCGATCCGCTTGCAGGAACGCGACTGACCTCCACGGCAGTGCAGCCATTCTTCCTTGCCCACCTGCCGCTGCCACCGGCAAGCGTTGACCTGATTCGCTACCAGCCATAGTCTGACCGAGGGGAAGCCACTCGCCCCGGACCCGTAAGGGCATCGGGGCGAGTTTCTTTGTAGGGAATGCAACCCCAATGCAGCGCCGGTGTCACTCCCTGTCACAACTAGGCACTAGTTCCGACGTCTAAGTCATCCGCTTCCAACCGAGTCACGTCTAGTCACAGCGTGAAGCGTTTCTTAGGATCCTGTGGGGCAACCCGTCCGGGTTCGAGTCCCGGCGTTCGCATGCAAATCGCTGAGGGCCCCTCTCGAGGGGCCCTCGGCGTTCCGCGGCTAGGGCCGCGGGGGCATCCAGATCGAGACCTTGAGCGGCGAGCCCGCCCGGACCGCCTGACTGCAGGCGAACCCGACCCCGTAACCGGACCCGGGCTTCGCGGCCACCTGGATGTCATAGAGACCCTCCGGCAGATCGGCCTGCTTGAAGCCACCGTCGCTCCCGGTCACGGTAATCGCGAGGGTATCACCGACATGGCCGCACCCGAACGGGGGCGGCGGGGGCGGGGGCGGGGTGCCGCCGCTGTCGGGCGGCAGGGTGTCCAGGGGGAGAATCGAGCCGCCATGAATGGCGACCTGCCGCACGGCATGCACCGTCAACGATTCGGGCGGATTGGGGTTGATGGTGCCGGAGTCCGGGTTGATGCCACCCGAATCAGGCGGATTGGGATTGGTGGTGCCGGAGTCCGGGTTGATACCGCCGGAATCCGGGGGAAGATCTCCGACCCTCATGAACACCACTTGCGCGTTGGGGACCCCGATCTCGACGCTGTCCGGCGGCGGGGTGAGCCCGAACGCCGTTCCCTCCACCAGGGTGCCGCCCTCTACCCTCCGCCCCAGGCCTCCCGTCGGTGCCGCGGCATCCGGACCACAGGCGCTCAACAATCCGAGCGCGACCAGCGCTACGTGCTCGCTCCGCATGCGTCAACCTCGCTTTTGGACCCAAAGATGAGAGTGCCGGCTCCGGCCCGCAACCGATCCGCCGGATCCACCGTACTGACCCCCTAACAGGGCGAGACGTCACTCGGCTCCGCCGCCGTCCAGTGTGACCTACTCCCGCGTAACGGGGTCCATATTCCATGAGCGCGAGCGACGCGGAGCTGGTGGGACGGGTCCGTGGCGGAGATCTCACGGCCTATGCCGAGCTCGTGACGCGACATCGCCAGCGCCTCGAGCGCCTGGCTTATCACCTGCTGGGTGACGCGGCGGACGCCGAAGATGCCTTGCAGGACGCGCTGATGCGGGCGTACCGATCGATCAGCCAGTGCAGACACCCGGAACGCTTCCAGGCCTGGCTGCTTTCGATCCTGATGAACCGGTGTCGGACCCGCCTGGCGCGGCGCGACGCCGTGGTAAGAGACTCGCCGGCACGTGACGCACTGGAACGTGCCGGCGGCCCTGACCTGAGCGAAGCCGGACTTTGGCGCGAGGAGATCGACCGCGCGTTGAGTCGTCTGGCGCCGGACCAGCGGGAGGCCTTTCTGCTCAAGCACGTCGAGGAGCTGAGCTATGAGGAGATCGCCGCGCTCACGGGTGCATCGATCTCGGCGCTCAAGATGCGGGTGAACCGCGCCTGCGAGCGGCTCCGCGATCTGCTCAAGGATGTCTACCATGGTTGATGTCGACGACGACCGGGACTCGAGCCCGCTGCTGGAAGCGCTGGTGCGCGAGCTCCGGTCCGCGCGCGTTCCGGAGAGCCGAGCGGTCGAAGCGGCATTGGCCGGACTCGCGCGCGACCGGCGCTGGCGAAGATGGGCCATCGCGAGCGCCGTGGTGGCGGCGGCGCTGGTTCTCGGGCTCAGCCTCCGTCTGCCCGGCAGGCGGGAGACGCTCCCCATCCGCTTCGAGCTTCGGGCGCCCGGCTCGAGGGCCGTTGCTGTGGTGGGGGACTTCAACGACTGGAACCCCGCGGCAGACCCGCTTACCGATCTCGACGGCGAGTGGTCGGTGACCCTCCGTCTCAGGCCGGGGAGATATCGCTACGCTTATCTGCTGGATGGGCGGCACTGGGCGCCTGACGCCGCCACGCCAAGAGCGGACAACGACTTCAACACCCCGACTTCGGTGATCACCGTTGCCAACTGATAGGGATGTCCGCCGGTTCGTACCCTGGCTCTGCCCGGTGCTGATCCTGCTCGGGGCCCCCTCCCCGCCGCTCCTTGGGCAAGAGGCACGGCTGGCGGCTCGGCTCCCTCACGGCACGGCCGTCGAAGTGCAGCGCCTAGTGGACAGCGCGGCCCGCTTGAGACTCCCCACGGAGCCTCTCATCCAGAAGGCCCTGGAGGGCGAGAGCAAGGGGGCCGACTCCTCGCGAATCATGGTGGCCGTGGGGGGACTGCTCGCCAGAATGGATACGGCGCGCCAGGCCCTCGGGAACGAGGCCTCGGAGGCGGAGCTCGTAGCCGGGGCCGCCGCCCTCCGGGCCGGGGCCGATCCAGGCTCGGTGCATACCCTGCGCACGCTCCGCCCTAACCGATCGCTCTTTGTCCCGCTCAGTGTCCTCGCAGACCTGCTGAGCGACGGGGTTCCGGCCAGCCAGGTCTGGAGCTCGGTTCGCGACATGGCCTCGAACGGAGCCAGCGACGCCCAGTTTCTGCGCCTCCGTGACCGGCTGGGTCGCGACGGAGCGGACCGGCCTCGCCCGCTGCCGCCGGCGCCGGAACACGCGCCAGGCGAGGCCTCACCGGAGCGCCCGTGACTAGCCGTTACCGGGCCTGGTTCCTCGGCATGGCCCTCGTCGCCACCGCGCGCACTCCCGCGCTCGCCCAGGTCGGGGGTGGGGTCGACCTGGGGCTCGGCGCGGCCACAGGCCTCCGGAACGGCATGGCGTCGCTCCTCACCCTCCTTCCGTCACTCAGCTTCCAGAGGAAGGACCTGCGCCTCAGCATCGACGGCGGGGCCAGGAGCGGAGCGACAGCACCCTCGGGCGTGGGGAGCCTGAGCGAGGTCTCCCAGTTCGTCCGCCGCCGCGGCCCGTTCCTGTTCGAGGCCACCGGGGCGCTCCGTACCTGGAACGGAGATGTCGGATCGAGCGGTGCCCTGTGGAGCGCCGGCGGGCGCCTCCACGTCGGAGGCGGCCGGGGCGGCGGATGGCTCGAGCTCGCTGGCGGCAATGGTCAGATCGGGCCCACCACAAGGTGGGGCGGCGCGGTGTGGAGCCGCATCGGGTCGATCGCGGTGCAGGTGCAGGGATCGCAGCAGACAGGAACCAACCCGCTTGTACCCAAGGGGCCTTTCGCGGATACACTCGCCGGCCCGCCCGACACCCTGGCACAGGAACGCCGCTACCAACGCACCACCGATCTTGGCATCTGGGCGCACTGGACTACACAGGCAATCGAGCTGAGCGTGGCCGCAGGGCGGCGGTGGGGGACGACGGGCGCGGCCACCACCAACCTCCTCACCGGGGTCAATGCCGCGCAGCAGGTGACCGTGAGGAACGACTGGTGGGCGGCCGATGCCACCTGGTGGTTCTCCCCACGACTCGGCTTCAACGCAGCGGTAGGGACAAGCCCGCCCGATTTTGCGTTCCAGATCCCCGCTACGAAGTTCTTTCGCTTTTCCTTCCGGGCATCCTTCGGCAGGCCGTCGAGCCACGTGGAGCTCCGCGAGGCTCAGGTGCACGGGGTTCAATACCACCGCCTCTCCGGCGACGTGATCGACCTTCAGGTCTGCGAGCCGGCAACGGATCGCCCGCGCGTGCTGGAGGTGAGAGGCGATTTCACCGATTGGCGCCCGGTGGAGCTACGCTACCTGAGCGGGTGTGTCTGGCACAATCACTTCGTGATCGCCGCCGGAATGCACTCCCTGGAGATCCGCGCCGATGGCGGCCCATGGCATCCTCCTGCCGGGGCCCCGGTGCAGACTGACGAGTTCGAGCGCCAGACCGGCACCGTAGTCGTGGAATAGTCCCGTCAGGCGCCGCCGCCGGCCGAGAACGATCCAGACTGCCGGACTACGGAAAGGCGTACCGCGTCGACCACCAGTCTGAGATCGTCCATCTTCGAGATCAGGGGAACACCCCGCTGCTCGATCGGCCCGTGGACCCGGGGGTCCCGGGCGGCCCCGGTGAGGAAGACCACGCGATTAGCCAGGGCCGGAGCCGTCTCCCGGAGCCGGTCATAGAGCTCTACCCCGTTGAGCCCGGGCATGAGCACATCGATCACCACGGCGTCCGCCGGCGAGCCCTTGGCAAGCTGAGCCAAAGCCGCCTCACCCGAGGCCGCTTCTGCTACCGCGAACCCCGCGCGCTCGAAGAGCCCCCGAAGTGCCCGCCGCATGGAGGGCTCATCATCGACGAGGAGGACTGTGGTCACAGGTCGTTCTCAAGCAAAGGGTTAAGCAGCCCCACTCCACCTCCTTCCCACTATCGGCAACCGGGCAGGTTCATTTGACCCCCGGGGACAGGCCCGGGTAGATTGCCGCCCATGTCGGACATCTCAATCGTCAAAACAAAGGAAGACGCCGCCTCCAAGTCCTTGCAGGTAACGGTTCCACTGGACCGGATCCTGCAGGCCGAGACCAAGGCCGTCCGATACTATAGTCAGAGGGCCAGGCTGCCCGGTTTTCGGCCAGGCAAGGCCCCGGAGGCGGTTGTCCGGCGTCGGTTTGGCGAGGCAATCCGGCAGAGCGTGTTGGAGGAACTGATCCGCGAGAGCTGGGACACGGCCCTCAAGGCCCAGGACCTCAAGCCAATCGCGGAGCCGCACATCCACGATCTCAAGTTCGAGGAGGGGAAGCCTCTCGAATTCGAGTTCCACGTGGAGGTGCGTCCCGACGTCTCCCTGAGCCGGACCGGCGGGTTCACCATTCGGCGCCAGGTGAAGGCGGTGACGGACGAGGACGTTGAGGAGAAGCTCCGGGACCTGCGCGAGCGTCAGGCGTCCTGGCTGCCGGTTGAAGGGGAGCGGCCGTCCCCCGGCCAGCTGGTGCGTCTCGAGGTCGCCTCGTACGATGGCGAGACGCTGGGTCCGCCGCAGCCATACACGGTGGTGCTGGGCGAGGGCCGCGCCCTGCCAGACATCGAAGAGAAAGTGATGGGGATGGGACCGGGCGAAACGGTCGACACCGACGTCCGTTTCCCTGACGATCACCCGGACGAGAGCCGCCGCGGCCAGTCCCGGCGAGTGCGGATCACGTTGCACGAGGTCAAGCGGCAGGAGCTCCCGGTCCTGGACGATGCCTTCGCCCGCGCGGTGGGAGATTTCGAAACGGTGGATGCGCTCCGGGCGCGGCTCCGCGAGGACCTGGAGGCGGAGGCGAAGGCCTCGGCCGACGCCGGGGTGCGCCAGGAGCTGCTGCAGCAGCTTTACGCGGCCAACGCGGTGCCGGCACCGGCGTCGCTGGTGACACGGCTGGTGCGGGGCTACATGGAGGCGTACAAGATTCCGGCGGAACAGTTCGAGACGTTCCAGGGCGAGTTCCGCCCCGTGGCCGAGCAGCAGGTGCGCCGGGAGCTGGTACTCGACGCCGTGGTCGAGCGGGAGAAGCTGGCGGCCACCGAGGCCGAGCTGGACGAGCGGGTTTCGTCCCTGGCCCAGGAGCGGCACGTTTCCGCGGGACAGTTGTACAGTCAGCTCGAGAAGGCGGGCCGCCTCCGCGAGCTGGAGCGGTCCATCACGGAGGAGAAGGCATTCGCCTGGCTCCTCGCCCAATCCACAGTTGTCGAGGCCTGAGGCCACGCATGGCCACTCTATATCCTCCTTACGTCATCGAGCGGTCGAGCCGCGGCGAGCGGTCCTACGACATCTTCTCGCGGCTGCTGATGGACCGGATTGTCTTCCTCGGCGCGCCGATCAACGATGACGTGGCGAATATCGTGATCGCGCAGCTGCTGTTTCTGGAGGCAGACAATCCCGAGCGCGACATCTATCTCTACCTCAACTCGCCGGGCGGGATCGTTTCCAGCGGACTCGCGATCTACGACACGATGCAGTACCTCAAGGCCCCGGTGAACACCATCTGCATGGGGATGGCGGCCTCGATGGGCTCCTTCCTGCTCGCGGCGGGCGTCAGGGGCAAGCGCAGCGCCTTGCCTCACTCACGAATCATGATCCACCAGCCGTCAGGCGGGGCGCAGGGGACCGCGGCCGACATCGAGATCCAGGCGCGGGAGATTCTCTATCTGCGCTCCAAGCTCAACGGACTCTACGCGCAGCACACGGGCCAGCCGGTCGAGACGATCGAGCGCGACATGGACCGCGACCGGTTCATGTCGGCGGAGGAGGCCCGCGAATACGGGCTCATCGACAATGTCATCACGAAGCGGACCGAGATTCAGCCGGCGAAGTGACGGTCCCTTGACGGGGGTGGAGGGACGGGGCATGATTCCCTGCACTCTCCTCCCGTTACACTAAGACCACGGGTCCCGGGCGCATGTCGAACGACAAGCACCTCCGCTGTTCCTTCTGCGGGAAGTCGAAGGACTCGGTCCGGAAATTCATCTCCGGCCCGTCGGTCTACATCTGCAACGAGTGCATCACGCTGTGCAACGAGATCCTGGCAGAGGACGAGGAGCGGGAGGTCGCCGACACCATTACGCAGGTGCCGACGCCGAATGAGATCAAGTCGGTGCTGGATCAGTACGTCATCGGCCAGGAACGCGCCAAGCGAACCCTGGCCGTCGCCGTTTATAACCATTACAAGCGGATCAACGCCACCAACGGCCGGGACGCCGAGGTGGAGCTCGACAAGTCGAACATCCTGCTGATCGGTCCCACCGGCGTTGGCAAGACGCTGCTCGCCCAAACGCTCGCCCGCATTCTCGACGTTCCCTTCACCATCGCCGATGCCACCACCCTGACCGAGGCCGGCTACGTCGGCGAGGACGTCGAGAACATCCTGGTCCGCCTGCTCCAGGCCGGCGAGTTCAACGTGGCGGAGTGCGAGCGGGGGATCGTCTACATCGACGAGATCGACAAGATCGCACGAAAGTCCGAGAATCCCAGCATCACGCGCGACGTGTCGGGTGAAGGGGTCCAGCAGGCACTTCTCAAGATCCTGGAAGGCACGGTCGCCTCGGTGCCGCCGCAGGGCGGACGGAAGCACCCGCAGCAGGAATACATCCAGATCAACACCAAGGACATCCTGTTCATCTGCGGCGGCGCGTTCGATGGCCTGGAGAAGATCATCGAGACCCGCACCGGCCGGCAGCAGATCGGGTTCTCCCAGCGTCCCAAAGAGGGCCCGGGGTTCGACCGCCGCAACCCATTCACCGAGGTGGAGCCCGACGACCTGCTCCGCTTCGGTCTTATCCCGGAGCTGGTGGGGCGCTTGCCCGTCACGGTGGCGCTGGAGGCGCTCGACGAGGATGCCCTGGTCCGGATCCTGGTCGAGCCCAAGAACGCGCTCACCAAGCAGTATAAGAAGCTCTTCGAGATGGAGACGGTGGGCCTCACCTTTGACGCCGAGGCGCTCCGGGCGGTGGCCCAGAAGGCGCTCAAGCGCGGCACAGGCGCACGCGGCCTCCGCGCCATTCTCGAGAGCATGATGACCGACATCATGTTCGACCTGCCGGCGCGCGATGACGTCCGCGAAGTAGTCATCACCAAGGAGTGCGTGACCGACGACCACCCGCCGCTCGTGGTTACGGAGCGGGCGAGGCAGAAGCGGGAAGCCTAGCTCGCGGCGGGGCGCGGCCGAGTGATCACGCCGCAACCGAGGGATCTCCGGGGACGGCCCGCCGGAGATCCCTCGCATCGCTTCTCGCCGGAAGCTCTCCCGGGATCGATCAGCGGACCATGCGCACCTCCCGCCCTTCGGTGTATGCCCCCGCGCAGGAAAGCACGGCCCCTCTGGCGCACCTCCCCGTCCGGTTCGTCGGCAGCTTCCCGGACGCGACCCACCGGCTCAGCCCGGCCCGCCCCGAGATCGCGCTCCTCGGCCGGTCTAACGTGGGGAAGTCGAGTCTCCTCAACGCGCTGCTGGGGCGGTCGCTGGCGCGGGTGAGTGGCCGCCCCGGTCGCACCGCCTTCATCAACGTCTTCGAGCTCCCGACCCTGTACCTGCTGGACCTGCCGGGGTACGGTTTCACCAGGGTCTCCCAGGGCGAGCAACGCCGCTACCAGCGCCTGATTCAGGATGTCCTGGTCCGGAGAAAGACCCTCACGGCCGTCCTGTGGCTGCTCGATATCCGTCACGACCCGACGCGCGAGGACCTGGCCCACGGCGATGCTCTGGCGGCCCGCGGACTCCCGGTTCTCGTGGCCCTCACCAAGGCGGACAAGCTGCCCTTTGCCCAACGGCGTCGGCGACTGCAGGCGCTCCAGGCCATGCTGGCGCTCCCGGAGGAACAGCTCCAGCTTACGAGCAGTACCAGCGGCGAAGGGCTCGGCGAGCTGGGCGAGAGCTTGTTGGCCGTGGCCCCCACGAAGGAGGGTCCCCCGTGAGATCCTGGGCGGCGATGGTGGCGGTGCCCCTGGCCCTCGAGGCGGCCCTGGGGGGCGGGCCCGCGAGTGCGCAGGACACCTCGCAGGTCATCGATCTGCCAGCAGGGTACGGTGCCTTGAACCAGGACCAGATCAGCATCCTGTTCACGGCCGGCGATCTCCAGGTGCGCTTCCTGCCGCTCGATGAGCGAGCGATCCGGATGGTGGGCAAGGACGCCTATGCGTCCCTGCATGGGCTGGTGGTGAGCCGGCAGGCCCAGATCGATTCCGCGACGCAGGACGCTGGGATCTCGACGCCCGGGCTAGCGCTGGTCTCGTTCTTCGCCCTGCGCCGCGATGCACGGTTCGACCCCCAGAACCTGAGCCTGCTGTACCGGAACCAGTACTATCGCCCGGCGGCCATCATTCCTCTCACCGTCAATTTCTCGAGCCACCAGCTTCACCTGCGCGAGCAGGCCTCGGCGATCTACGTGTTCGAACTCGCGCTCCCCATCTTCGAGGAGTTCGACGTCGATTATGCGGGCACGGAGTCGACCGCCTGGAAGGACATCGTCCCCGTGATTCTGCGTGAGCGCTCCCGCATTCTCTCGCGCTACCAGGCGAGCCAGACCGATTCCGCTGGCCGCAAACCCTAGGGGCCTGTGGCCTTGACCGTTCTGCGCGGTACCAGTCGCGGGGCGTTGCTGGCCCAGCTTCCATCAGCCGCCTGGCTGGTGGCTGCGATAGGCGCCGGCGCGGCGTGGCCGATCCGGGTGCCACTCTTCCTGACGCTCGCGCTGGGAGGGGGTGCGCTGTGGGTCGCCGGGCGGGAGCGCCGCGTCTGGCTTCCCTACGTTCACCTCCTCGCCGGCGTCCTAGCGGCGTTGCTGACCGCCGTCAGCGGCTCACGCGGCTGGTGGCCGGCCTTCGCGGCCCTGTGCTGCTTCAGCGCGGTGGCGCTGCAGCTGTCGCTCACCAATCGACGCGTACGGGCGCTGGAGGAAGAGCGACGGGGGCTTGCCCGGCAGGTCGATCGGCGGATCAACGAGATCTTCTCCCTGCAGGAACTGAGTTATGTGCTGGCCGAGTCCCTGCAGAGCGAGCGCATCGCGGGACAGGTGGCGCGTTATGTCATGCGGTTCCTGAACGCGGAAGGAGCGGCGGTCGCCCTGCCCGCAGCGCAGGACAGCAGCCTGCTGATCGCCGCGGCCGAGGGCTCACTGGCCGCGGCGCAGGGGCACCAGGTCACGGACCGGACCCCCAGCCTCCTCCTGCGAGCCCATTCCACCGAACGGATCGAGGTGACGAACGGCAGTGAGGTCGACCCGGTACACTTGCTGCCGGGCGTCCCGGTGCTCACCGGCGCGGCGGCGCCCCTCCGGGCTCATGGCCTCACGATGGGGGTCCTGGCGGTGGCGAACCGTCGGCAGGGGTCGTTCAGCGCCGAAGACCTCTGGCTCCTGTCCACGGTCGCGACGCACGTGGCGGTAGTCATGGCCAACAGCCGTCTCTTCGAGATGGTGCGCCAGGCCAAGGAGGAATGGGAGACGGCCTTCAACGCCCTGACGGAGGGGATCGCCGTTCTGGACGGGCGGGGCCGGATCGCGCGCGCCAACCAGGGGTTGGCGCGCCTCCTCAACCGCTCGGCGGCGGCGCTCCTCGGTCAGCTCTTCTGGCCGCTGGTGGTTGGCGAGCTCGAGGCCGAGGATCGCCTGATCGGAGCCGCGCGCCGGGGGGAGCGGATCGCGCCGCTCACTGTGCGGAGCGCGGCCATCGGCCGCGTGCTCCGGTTGACGGCGGCGCCGCTCGGGGAGCCGGCGCTCGATGCCGCGGTAGTCGTCCTCATCGAGGACGTGACCGAGCAGCGGGCCCTGGAGGCGCAGCTCATTCAGAGCGAGAAGCTGGCCGCGGTCGGCCAGCTGGTCTCGGGTGTCGCGCACGAACTCAACAACCCTCTCACGTCGATCGCGGGCCTGTCGGAGCTGCTCCAGGAGCAGCCCGGGATTCCCAAGTCCGAGCGGGAACACCTGCGCGTCATCCAGGAGCAGGCGGACCGTGCCGGCCGGATCGTGCGGAACCTGCTCACGTTCGCCCGCAAGGGCTCGCCCGGGAAAGGCACGGTGGACCTGAACGACGTGCTCGCCCGCACCGCGCAGGTCGTGACCTACGAGCTGCATCTGCGCGGCATCGAGCTGGCCGAGTCGCTCGCGGACGGCCCACTCCCGGTTCGGGGCAACCGTGACGAGCTGCAGCAGGTCATCCTCAACCTGGTCAACAACGCCGTGCAGGCGGTGCGCGGGCTGCCGGACGGGATGCCGCGACGGGTGTCGCTGCTCTCTTCGGCCGAGCAGGGGCAGGCGGTGGTGCGGGTGCGGGATTCGGGCGGGGGTGTCCCCGAGGAGCTGGTTTCCCAGCTCTTTACTCCGTTCTTCACTACCAAAGAACCCGGGGAAGGCACGGGCCTCGGTCTCTCCCTCAGTTACCGGATCATCGAATCCCACGGTGGGCGGCTCGCCTACCGCCCGGCGCCCGACGCGGAGCGGGGGGCGGAGTTCTGGTTCAGCCTGCCCCTCTTTGGCGATGCGGACCGGCAGACACCTCCCACCGGGCAGCGCCTCTCGGGGGCACAGGCACGCGCCGTTCTGCTGGTGGATACGGATCCCGGAGCGGAGCTGGTGGTGCGGGCCCTGTTCGAGCCGGCGGGCTATGCCGTGCAGGTGGTGCGGACACCGGGGGACGCCTTGGAACAGGCAGACGCGCGGCTGTGGACCCTGGTCATCGTGGATGGCGCGATGTCGGCGGACGGACGCCGCCTCCTGATGGAAGAGCTGAGCACGAACGGCGGCCCCCGTGTCGTGGTGACGACGGCCGATGCCGACCTCGCCGCCCATTGCCGCGCCATTGGAGCCGGGGTCCTGCCGCGCCCCTTCCTGCCGCGCGACCTGGTGAGTGTGGTGGGAGACCTGCTGGAAACGACCGCCAAGCAGTAGCGATCAGAACCCGGCCGCCTCGGCGGGCAGGAAGGGCTTGAGCTCCACCTCGCCCCGGACCTTGCCCCGCGCAGCATCGAGATCCTTCACTCCCCAGTAATTGTCACCGGCCTCCAGCCGAACCGCGTCGATGAACCAGCGGCTCGCCGAGAGGAAGACGTTGCCCGTCACGGCCGCGTCTGCGCCCGCGCTGTCCACCACCAGACCGTCCACCACGCCGTCGAAGCGGTTCCCGCT
>Ga0335077_10000259_pt1 | contig 56455 bp, 54 predicted proteins | sample Lox_Sample_31_FD_207151 | JGI IMG/M metagenome (GOLD analysis project Ga0335077, IMG submission 207151) | Soil microbial communities from Loxahatchee National Wildlife Refuge, Florida, United States - Lox_Sample_3.1 | ecosystem: Environmental > Terrestrial > Soil > Wetlands | place: USA... | reverse complement strand
AGATTGTTCGCTCTGCCACACCCCGCACGGTTCGGTGCGCAATGCGCTGTTGAACAAGTCGCCGCCGTGGCTGTGCCAGCAATGCCATACGGTCGCGGGCCACCCCGCAGTCGCCCGCACGGGCGCCGGCCTGCCGGGCAACGGCGGCGGCGGTTCGATCTTCCTCGTCGCGGGCGGCTGCACCAACTGCCACTCGCAGGTGCACGGGTCCAACCATCCCGCAGGTGCGAAGCTCATGCGGTGACGCTTCGTCGCGGACGCCGATCGCGAGAAGACTCACCGGGAACGGAGACGAACATGAGAACGTTGAGTCCGTGGTTCGTGCTCGGCACGCTGTCGGCGGCGGCCGGCGGATCCGCTCACGCCGTGGACACATCGAACTGGAAATGCGAATCGTGTCCGTTCGAGAAGGAGCAGTTCACCGGCACCGTGGACGGCGGTGGCGGGGACGTTTCGGAAGCGTCGGCCAAGTTCGGCGACTACACGGGGCTCGACAAGAAGGGTCCGTATTTCGTGCTCGGCGGCACCGCCAACTACCGCGGGCCGGGCGGGACCTGGGGCAGCGTGACGGCGACGGACTTGGGACTCGACTCGCGCGCGGTGGACGCCGAAGGCGGGATGGAAGGTCGCTTCGCCATGCGCTTCGGGTACTCGGAGATACCGCGCCACTTCGCGGATGCGGCGGTGACGCCCTTCCTGGGCAACGGCGGCAGCGTGCTGACGCTGCCTCCGGGCTATCCGGCGGCGGACACGGCATCGATGCCTCTCGCGAGCACCGTGCAGCCGGTCGAGTTGGGCTACAAGAGAAAGCGCTTCGATCTTGGTGCGGCGATACCTGCGGGGGACGTGTGGAGCTTCGGCGCGAGCTGGAAACGCGATACGCGCGACGGCACGCAGCCAACCTCCGGCTCCTTCTTCTCCAGCGCTTCGCAGCTTGCCGCGCCTTTGGACCAGACGACCGATCAGCTCGAAGTCTCGACGTCCTATTTCACCCCGCGCCTGCAGGCGAAACTGGCTGCGCAGCTCTCGGCGTTCCGCAACGGTCAGGAGTCGCTGACGTGGTCCAACCCGTTCACGCCGATCGTGACCGGCGGTGACTCCGGCCAGCTCGCACTGGCGCCCGACAACCAGTTCTGGCAGATCGTGGGATCGGCGGGCTACGAGATCACGCCGCGCATCCGCGCAAGCGGGGAATTCGCGGTCGGACGGATGATGCAGGACGCGAGCTACCTCGCGCCGACGTTGAATACCAGCCTCGCACCTCCGGCACAGCTTGCCCTGCCCGCGCAGTCGCTGGACGGGCGCGTCGACACCTTCAACTCGAGTATCCGGCTCACGGCCGCTCCCACGGATCCGCTGCGCCTGAATGCAAGCTGGGCCCGCGACATTCGCGACAACCGCACGCCCAGCCTGAGTTATCCCGCGGTCCAGACGGACACGTTCCTCGATCCGACTCCGCGTACCAACCAGCCGTTCAGCTACCGGACCGATCGATACAAGCTGAACGGCGACTACCGCTTTGCGGGGAGCTGGAAGACGAGCCTCGGCGTCGACTACGACGAGCGCGAGCGCACGCTGCAGGAGGTCGTGTACACGCGCGAGACGACCTTCTGGGGCGAAGTCGGCGCGCAGGCGCCGGAAAACCTCTCGTGGTGGCTCAAGCTCGCGCACGCGGACCGCAACAATTCCACGTACGGCATCGCCACGTGGGTCGACCCGCCGGAGAATCCGCTGCTGCGCAAGTTCAATCTTGCCGCCCGCACGCGCAACTCGGCCAAGGTGCGCGTCGATCTCGCGGTCACGGACACGCTCGCCTTCGGTGTCAACTACGAGCTCGCCGACGACGACTACAAGGACTCCACGATCGGGCTGCTGGACGGCCGCACCACCGACATCGGCGGCGACATGTCGCTTGCCATCAACGACCAGACGCATCTTTTCCTCTACGCCCAGTCCGAACGCACCAACTCGCGCCAGGCCGGCAGCCAGGTCTTCGCGACGCCCGACTGGTACGGGTACATGAAGGACAACGTCGACATCGCCGGCCTGGGGATCAAGAACTCCTCGCTCTCCGGGAAACTGGACCTGAGCGCCGATGTCTCGATCGCGCGCATGCGCAGCGACGTCACGGTGGACGCCGGCCCGATCGAGCCGCCGTTTCCGACCACCAAGACCTCGCGCGAGAGCCTGAAGCTGCGTGGCGCCTATCGCATGAACGACAAGCTGTCGTTCATCGGCACCTACTGGTACGAACACTACGACTCGCAGGATTGGAGACTGGACGGCGTGTTGCCGGCGACGGTGCCGAACCTGCTGACTTTCGGCACACAGTCGCCGCGCTATCGCGTGAACGTCTTCAGCCTGGCGCTGCGGTATTGGCTCTAGCGACGCGCGCCTGGTGCATGGCCTGGGATGCGGCGCGCTCGCAATCAAGCTCCCGGATCGACATCGGATGATCGTTGAGCTACCGCAAGACCCGCACAGACCAATTTGATAAAAGTATCCGCTCGATGCCGCACGCTTCGCCCGGCGCACCGCGTGCGCGTGACGCGCCGGCGGCCTCGCGATTGGAACGTTGAAGGCCGGCGCGCCGGGTTGCGCCGTGGGGATGGAGGTGCTGAATGAAACGACCCAGCTTGTTCGCCGTGGCGGCATTGATGGCAGGACTTGCCGCCGGGCCGGCCGCCGCAGCGGAGACGACGGCCTTTTATTCGATCGATGCCTCCATCACGCGCGGCGCGCGCCTCTACGAGAACTGGGCCCTGGAGTCCACTGCGCGCGCGCAGATCCTGCCCAACCCCGCTTTCACGACGAAGGATGTCCGCGTCGAAGCGGGCGACACCTGGCGCTGCGTGACCTGCCACGGCTGGGACTACAAGGGCAACAACGATTTTCCGAGCATTCGTGACCGGCAGGGGGGCGATCCCGCCGAGGTCGTCGCATTGCTGAAGAAAGCGCCGCACCATCTCGAGGAACTGCTGCACGAGAGCGACCTTGCCGATCTCGCCAACTTCGTGACCCGCGGCCAGGTCGACACGGCGCGGCTGATCGACTCGGCGCGCCGCCTGAAGCCAGGCACCGGAAACTTCGAGAACACTTTCGCCACCACCTGCGCCAACTGCCATGGCCTGGACGGCGGGCGCCAGCGTGGCGTGCCGCAGATCGGCGAGACCGCGCGCAAGCAACCGGCGAAGGTGCTTCATGTCGTTCTGAACGGGCACGCCGGCGGCAACATGCCGGCCTTGCGCGCCTTCGGCGAGGCGATGGCGGTCGGCATGCTGGCTTATGCACAGTCGCTGCCGGGCCCGAACATGGCGGCTTCGATCGCAAACGGCGGCAGGCTCTACGATGACTGGCTGGGAGCAACCGGCAACAAGCAGGCGGTGCCGCATCCTTCCTACCCGCCGAAGTCCACGTACGCAGGGGTTGCGTCGCTGACATGGCGCTGCATGGAGTGCCACGGCCCGGATTACAAGGGCAACCAGGGCCAGTACGCCACCGGTCCGCACGCGACCGGTATCAAGGGCATACGCGCGATGGCCGGCACGGACCCGGACCAGATCATCGCCATCCTGCGCAACCGGACGCACCTCTTCGGATCGGTGATGAAGTACCGCGACCTGCAGGACCTGGCGAATTTCGTCAGCCGCGGGCAGGTGGATATGGACACCTTCATCGACCCGAAGACGCGGCTTGCGCGCGGCGATGCGAAGCGCGGCGAGGCGTTCTACCAGACGATTTGCGCCGGCTGCCACGGCAGGGAAGGCCGTTTCATCGCGAAGCGGTTCCTGGGCAACCGTGCCCGGCAGGAGCCATGGGAGTCCCTGCACGAGATTCTCAACGGCCATCCCGATGAAAACATGCCCGCACTGCGTGAACTCGACCAGAAGGTGGTCGCCGACGTCCTGTCGTACGTGCAGACACTTCAGGACCGGCGCTAGCTCCCGGTCCGCACCGTTCTTCGTGACCCGAGCATGCGCACGAGCGGGCTCGCCGCAGGCCTGACGACTGCGGCGATCTGTGTCGCGGCGATGCTGTTTGCCGGCGCCGCGGCGGCTGCCGCAGACGGCAAAGGCAAGGCTTCCGGCCTGGGCAATGCGAGCTGCCTTTCGTGTCATGGCGACAAGCAGAAGAAGGTCGAAGTGCCCGGCGCAAACGGCGAGAACCGGGTGCTTCGTGCCGTCAACGCCGGTCGTTTCGCCGAGAGCGTGCACTCCGACCTGGAGTGCATCGCGTGTCACCGCGAAATCAACGACAGCACGGCGCCGCACCGCAAGACCCCTGGCGAGAGCAGACCCGATTGCGCCCAGTGCCATCTGGATATCGCCCGGATTCTCTCGACGTACAAGACGGCGGGCGAACGGCGCGGCCTGCGCCTCGTCATCGAAAACATCGAGGCCTACAAGACCTCGTTCCACGCGCGCCCGAGCAAGGACGATCCGTCCACCGTCAACGCCACCTGCAATGCCTGCCACGACGTGCACGAGTTCAACGTGCCGCCGCCCGGCTCACCGGCGCGAGACAAATGGCGCCTGGGCGTGTCGGATCTGTGCGGAACCTGCCACGACGCGCACGTCGACGAGTGGTCCGAGTCGGTGCACGGCAAGGCGATGAAGGAGAAACACGACGCGGGGGCGGCCAACTGCGCCGACTGCCACAGCGCACACAGGATCGGCCGGCCCACGTCGGATGCGGTCAAGCTCGCGATCACCGCCAACTGCGGCGGCTGTCACGAAGACGCCTACAAGTCGTACCGCGCCACCTACCACGGCCAGATCGCGACGCTCGGCTTCGCCAACACGGCGAAGTGCTTCGACTGCCATAGCAGTCACGACATCCAGCCGTCGACGAATCCCGATTCGCGCATGTACGTCGACAACCGACTGGACGCGTGCCGGAAGTGTCATAGCGGCAAGAAGGACATACCGCTGGCGACCGCCGGTTTCGTCAGCTTCAGCGCGCACGGCACTACCGACGACTTCGCACGCTACCCGCAGATCTGGATCGCCAACAAGATCATGGTGAACCTGCTGATCGGCACGTTCGCGTTCTTCTGGGCGCACACGCTGCTCTGGTTCTATCGCGAGTTCAAGGAACGCCGCCGACGCGGGTCGTCGCCGCAAGTGCGCCTCGACGACCCGCCGGAAATCCCCGCCGCGCAACGCGCCCGGCGCTTCCAGCGATTCAGCCCGACGTGGCGCGTCGCCCACGTCCTGTTTGCGCTGAGCCTGATGCTCCTGACCCTGACCGGCATCTCGCTGTTCTATCCCGAGGCGCCGTGGGCGAAGACGCTGATCAACCTGCTCGGCGGCCCGAAGCGGGCGGGGATCATTCACCGCACCAACGCCGTGATCTTCGCCGGCGTGTTCTTCTGGCACCTGCTGTATCTCGGCACGCGGATCGCGCGCCACTGGAGGACCTTCAAGGTCTTCGGCCCCAACTCGCTGATCCCGGGGCTGCAGGACCTGAAGGACATCGTCGCCATGTTCAAGTGGTTCCTCGGCATGGCGCCGCGGCCGCAGCTCGATCGCTGGACCTACTGGGAGAAGTTCGACTACTGGGCCCCGTTCTGGGGGGTCACCATCATCGGCGTGAGCGGCGTGATGATGTGGGTGCCGCACATCACCGCGCGCTACCTGCCGGGATGGGCCTTCAACGTGGCCACGATCTTCCACGGCGAGGAGGCGTTCCTCGCGGTCGTGTTCCTCTTCACCGTGCACTTCTTCAACAACCACTTCCGTCCGGACAAGTTCCCGCTCGACATCGTCATGTTCACCGGCAGTGTCACGCTCGAGGACCTGAAACGCGAGCACCCGCTGCAGTACCAGCGGCTCGTCGAGTCCGGCGAGCTCGAGAAGCACCTGGTCGATCCGCCGTCGGCCGGTGCGGTCGCGGCCTCGAAGGCGCTCGGCTTCGCCCTGATCGTGATCGGCCTCACGCTGCTGACACTGGTCGCCATCGGATTCTTTACGAATCCGTAGCGGTCTCACGTCACTAGCGCGCCTCGGGTGCGTACGCCTTCGCCTTGTTGCGGAGCAGCCCACCCAGCTGACCGAGCACGCGTACGAGACCGTGTTCGCCGCGCAGCCATCCTTGGAGCGCGGCGAGAAACTGCCATTGACCCTGGGTGACGGTCGAGCGCTTCCAGTTGCCGGCGGCGTACTTGTTCGCTTCCGCCAGGGTCGGGTAGGTGTGGATCGTGCCCAGGACCTTGTTCAGCCCGATGCCATGCTTCATCGCGAGCACGAACTCGGCGAGAAGATCGGCGGCGTGTTCGCCCGCGATCGTCACGCCGAGGATCCGGTCGGTGCCCGGCCGGGTGAGCACCTTGACCAGGCCGTGCGCTTCCTCGTCGGCGATCGCGCGGTCGAGATCGTCGATGCCGTAGACGGTGACCGTGGCATCGATGCCGCGCTCCTTCGCGTCCTGCTCGTTGAGTCCCACCCGCGCCACCTCCGGATCGGTGAACGTGGCCCAGGGAATTACGCGGTAGTCCGCCTTGAAGCGCTTGAAACGGCCGAACAGTGCATTGACCGCCGCGTACCACGCCTGATGCGAGGCCGTGTGCGTGAACTGGTAGGGCCCGGCCACGTCGCCGCAGGCGAAGATGTTCGGATACAAGGTCTGCAGGTATTCGTCGGTCTCGACCGTTTTCGCCGGCGTCACGCCGATGCCGAGCTGCTCGAGACCGTAACCCGCGGTGTTGGCGATGCGCCCGACCGCCACCAGGACCTGATCGAACGGGATGCGCACCTCGGTTCCGTTCGTCTCCGCGACGAGGACCTTCTCGCCCTGTTCGATCGTGAACCGCGCCGCCTTGTGATTCACGAGCACGCGCACGCCTTCCGCCTCGAAGCGTCGCAGCACGATTCCGGCCACGTCCGCGTCCTCGCGCATGAGCAGGCGCGGCAGCATCTCGACCTGCGTCACCTCCGCGCCGAAGCGCGCGAAGGCCTGCGTCAGCTCGCAGCCGATCGGTCCGCCGCCCAGGACCAGCAGGCGCCGCGGAAGCTCGCGCAAGGCCCACACGGTTTCGGAGGTCAGGTAGCCGATCTGCTCCAGCCCGGGAATCGGCGGCACGAACGGCCGCGCGCCGGCGGCGATCACGATGCTGCGGGTCGAAAGGGTGCGCGTGCCCGCCGCCGCGTCGACTTCGACCGTCCATGGCGACGTGATGCGCGCCGCGCCGTGCAGGCATTCCACCCCCAACGCGGTGTAGCGCTCGACCGAATCGTGCGGTTCGACGGTGCGGATCACTCGCGCGACGCGGTCCATCACGTCGGCAAAGTCGAACGCGGCCCGTGCCTCGCGGATGCCGAACTCATGGCTGCGCGCGATCTGCGCCAGCAGTTTTGCCGAGCGGATCAACGCCTTGCTGGGGACACACCCGGTATTCAGGCAGTCGCCGCCCATCCGCTCCCGTTCCACGAGCGCGACCTTGGCCTTGACCGCGGCGGCGATGTAGGCTGAAACAAGACCCGCCGAACCGGCGCCGATCACCACCAGGTTGTAGTCGTATTGCGCGGGGCGCGGCCAGCGCGCGTAGACGCGGCGTGCCCGGAGCGCATCGAGGATCCGCTTCGCGACCAGCGGGAACACGCCGAGCAGCACGAACGAGACGATCAGGGTCGGCGAGAGGATGCCCCGCAGCGAGTCGATGCGCGCGAGCTGGGTGCCTACGTTGACGTACACGATCGTGCCCGCGAGCATGCCGATCTGGCTCACCCAGTAGAACGTCCAGGGGCGGATGCGCGTGAGTCCCATCGCCAGGTTGATCACGAAGAACGGGAACAGCGGTACCAGGCGCAGCGCGAACAGGTAGAACGGCCCGTCCTTTTCCACCCCGGCGTTGATGGCCGTCAGCTTGTCGGCGAAACGCTGCTGGACCAGGTCGCGCAGCACGAAACGCGCCGCCAGCATCGCGAGCGTCGAGCCGACCGCCGAAGCGAACGACACCACGATGGTCCCGGTCACGAGGCCGAACATGGCGCCGCCGGCGACCGTCACCACGGTTGCCAGGGGAAGGGACAACGCGGTGACGCCCACGTATACGGCGAAATAGGCCGCGATCGTCTGCACGCGGTGCTCGGCGGCGTACGCGGCGAACGCGGCCTGCTGGCTCTTCAGGTAGTCGAGGCTGAAGAAGCGGCCGAGGTCGAACGCGAAGAACGCGACGAGCGCGGCGGCGATCACGAAAAGAAGGAGCAGGCGGCTTCTTGCCATGGTCAGGCCACTCCAATGCAAGCCGGGCCTTGCGGCGCCCGGCGGCGCCAGCCTCAGCGCCCGATGCGGCGCAGCGCGCTGCGCATCAGGTCCATCTGCCGGGCGAACTCGGCGCAGCACACGCACCGGCGCACGTGCAGCCGCACGCGGACATCCTCGATCAGCTTCAGGTCACGATCCATCGACTCGGCGATCACGCGGTGCGCCTGCTTGCAGGTCAGGCGGAGGAAGGCGGCCGTCACTTCAGCACTTTCTTTGCGGACCGAACCAGTTGAGTTCCAGGCACTCGCGCAGGCGCATGCGTGCCCGGTACAGCATGACGAACGCATTGGTCGACGTGATGCGCATTTCCTTACATATCTCGTCGGTCTCGTACTCCAGCCACTCGCGCATCATGAAGATGCGCCCCAGAGCTGCCGGCAGCCGGTCGATGCACGCCTGCACGATCTCCAGGAACTGGCTGCGGTCGAGCGAAGCTTCCGGATCCGCCCAGGCCGGCAGCGGCCGGTCGCGGAAATGGCCGTCTGCGACGAAGAGCTGGTCGAAGTCCTCGGCGCCTGCCGCCTCCTGCGCCGCATCGACCGAGATCTCGCGGTCGTTCCTGCGAAACTGGTCGATGATCTTGTGCTTGAGGATCCCGACCACCCAGGTCTTCACCTGCGACTGGCCGCCGAAGCGCGCCGCGCCCTCGAGCGCGGCGACCAGCGTCTCGGACACCACGTCCTCGGCCCACGTGTCGTTGCGCAACTGCAGGCGCGCTAGCTTGAGCAGCATCGGCCGCAGCTCGGCGAGCGTTGCATCGAGGGCGAGGGTGTTCATGGCGAACGCTGCGGGCGCGGCGTCATCCCTGCGTCGCCCTCATGCGCCGCAACCTGCGGATCAGGCTCGACGTGTCCCAGCGCCCGCCCCGCATGGCCTGCAGGTCGGCGTAGAACTGGTCGACCAGCGCCACCACCGGCAGCGGCGCGCCGTTGCGGCGCGCCTCGTCGAGGCACAGCCCCAGGTCCTTGCGCATCCAGTCCACCGCGAAGCCGAAGTCGAACTTGTCGTCGAGCATCGTCGTGCCCCGGTTATCGAGCTGCCAGCTCTGCGCGGCGCCCTTGCCGATCACCTGCAGCACGAGCTTCATGTCGAGGCCGGCCGCGACGCCGAAATTGATGCCTTCGGCGAGCGTTTGCAGCATGCCGGCGATGGTGATCTGGTTGACCATCTTGGCGAGCTGGCCCGATCCGCTCGGCCCGATCAGCGTGACCGCGCGCGCGAACGCGTTCATCACGGGCTGCGCGCGCGCGAACGCCGCCGCCGCGCCGCCGCACATGACCGTCAGCGTGCCGTTCACCGCACCGGCCTCGCCGCCCGAGACCGGTGCGTCGATGAGGTGCAGCCCGCCAGCCGCCGCCCGGTGCGCGAGTTCGCGCGCGACCTGCGCCGAGGCGGTGGTGTGATCGCACAGGATGGCGTCGCGCGCCATGCCCGCGAACGCACCCTCGGGTCCGAGCACGACGCTGCGCAGGTCGTCGTCATTGCCGACGCAGGTGAAGACGACCTGCGCATCGGCGACGGCCGCGCGCGCAGTCGCTGCCGCGCTGCCGCCGAATTCACCGATCCAGCGCTGCGCCTTGGCGCCGGTCCGGTTGTAGACGCTGACGCGATGGCCTGCGCGTGCCAGATGGCCGGCCATTGGGTATCCCATCGTGCCGAGGCCGAGGAATGCGACGCGATGCGCGGGACAGGGTTCGTAGGTCTTGGCGTTCATCGTCGCAGCGGACAGGCGCGGCCTGCTCCGGCTCGGCATTGCGGGCGCGCATTTTATCCGTGCCCGTCGCAGGTCTCGGCTGGACAAGGGCCCGGTCGCTGCGGCATGCTTGCCGCCGACCCGGGGCGAGGGGCGCCCTGGCATTCCGCAGCGAAATCCCATGGCGAACGTTTCCTCGGTGACTTGCGATGTCGCCGTAATCGGTGGTGGACCCGGCGGTTCGACGATCGCCGCGCTGCTGGCGCAAAAGGGTTATCGGGTCGAGTTGTTCGAGAAGGACCGCCACCCGCGCTTCCACATCGGCGAGTCGCTGCTGCCGCTGAATCTCGAGCTGTTCGAAAAGCTCGGCGTGCTGCAGAAGATCGCGGCGATCGGGATGATCAAGCGCAGCGCCGAGTTCTACACCGAGGAGGCCAAGGGCGCGGAGCAGGTGTACTCGTTCGCCGACGCCTTCGACCAGCGCTATCCGTATGCCTATCAGGTCAGGCGCTCCGAGTTCGACGAGATCCTGCTCCGCAACGCGCAAGCCAAGGGCGCTTTGGTCCACGAGGGCTGGCGCGTGACCGACGTGGAGTTCGGCAAGGATGACGTGACGCTCGCGGTGACCGACGCCGACGGACAACCCGTGCGCGCCACGGCGCGTTATCTCGTCGATGCAACCGGGCGCGACACGTTCCTCGGCGGCAAGCTGCGGATCAAGCATCGCAATCCGAAGCACACCAGTGCGGCGCTCTACAGTCACTTTCGCGGTGCGCGGCGCGGCACCGGCGAGTCCGAGGGCAACATCGCCATCCACTGGTTCCCGCACGGATGGTTCTGGTTCATCCCGTTGCTCGACGGCGTCACCAGCGTCGGGGCCGTCTGCTGGCCGTACTACCTGAAGACGCGCCGGACCGATCCGTCCACGTTCCTCAAGGACACGATCGCACTGTGCCCGTCGCTCGCCGACCGCCTGCGCGACGCGGAGATGGTCGCGCCCGCCACGGCGACCGGAAACTATTCCTACGTCTGCGACCACATGGCGGGCCACCGTTATGTCATGGTCGGCGATGCATTCGCCTTCATCGATCCGGTCTTTTCGAGCGGCGTCTATCTCGCGATGAGCAGCGCGTTCAAAGCGGCCGAGGTCGTCGACGGCGCGCTCGAGGATCCCTCCGCCGCGCCGGCGCTCAATCGTGCGTTCGACCGCGGGGTGCGGCGCGGCTTGCGCCAGTTCTCGTGGATGATCTATCGCATCACCAAGCCGACGATGCGCTACCTGATGCTGAATCCCGGCGACATGCTCGGCGTCAAGCGCGCGGTCATCTCGCTGCTGGCGGGGGACGTGTTCCGCGACGGCCCGGTGTGGTGGCGGCTGATGTTCTTCCGCAGCATCTATTACTCGTTCTCCCTCGCGAACCTGCGCAACGCGCTGCGGCACTGGCGTCGCCACAAGCAGGACATTGTTCCGCAGGCGATCCAGGCCACCGATGGCTCGGGCTGACGCGCCCGGGCTGGTCTTGATGCGAGCATGCGTTGTGGCGGCCGGTTGTTGCGCGGCGGGACCGGTGTCGGGTCAAGGCAAGGAAATGCTGCCGATGTGGGAACTCGGCATCGGACTCGCGTACACGCGCCTGCCGGACTATCGCGGCTCGGACGAAGCGCACGGTTACGTGCTGCCGTTTCCGCTGATCGTGTACCGGGGCGATTTTTTCAAGTCGGATCGCGAAGGCGTGCGCGCGCAGTTCCTCGACAGCCGCTACGTGGAGATCGAACTCTCTGCGGGCGCGACCGTGCCCGTGAACAGCAAGGAGAACAAGGCGCGCCAGGGCATGCCGAGCCTGCGCCCGACGCTCGAACTGGGGCCGGCGATCAAGGTCCATCTCGCCTACGCCGGGGATCAGGCGCCCGGCGACCGCGACGTCGAACTCGACCTCCGTGTTCCGGTGCGCGTCGCGCTCACCTGGCAGGACGGTCCGCGCGACGTCGGCGTGCTCGCGTTTCCCAGCCTGGCGCTGGATCGCCGCGTGCAGTTCGCCGGCTCGCGCTGGAACCTCGGCGCGGTCGCCGGGGGCTATTTCACCGACCAGCGCTACAACCAGTACTTCTATGGCGTCGCGCCGGAATTCGCCACGCCGGAACGCCCCGCATATACGGCGCACAGCGGCTTCGGCGGCTGGCAGGCGATCGCCGCCCTCTCCACGACCTACTCGAAGCGCACCTGGGTCGGTGCGTTCGTGAAATTCGACTGGCTCAATGGCGCCACGTTCGAGAACAGTCCGCTGGTGCGCCAGCGTTCCAACATCGCGTTCGGGATCGGCGTGAGCCACATCTTCGCCACCTCCGACCAGATGGTCGAGGCGTCGCGGTGAACGCTCGGCCGGACGATGCCGAGCAGGCGCGGGCGCTCATCCTCGATCGCCGGCGTGCGTGGCACGTCACGACCCTGCTTGCGGTGGCCGTCTCGCTGCACGTGGTCCCGCAGATGCTGCGCGAGTGGATTGCGCCGGGCCTGTCGATGGTGGCGCTGATGCTCGTCGACGCGCTCGTGTTCGCGACGCTCGTCCGTTCGCGCAACACGCTGCGGCTGGCGGGCCTGATCGCGCTGATGTTCGCCGTCGTCTACATCTCGCGCCGGCAGAACCTGGTCGCGCTGCCGTCGATCGCCCTCAACGCGGTGCTCGCGCTCGGCTTCGCCCTGACGCTGCGGCGCGGCCGCACGCCGATGATCCACGCCATCGCGGAATGGGCGCTCGCACCCGAGCCCGTGACGCCTGAATTCGCCCGCTACCTGCGCCGCCTCACCCAGGCGTGGATGGTCTTCTTCATCCTGATGGCGCTCGCGTGCGCGGTGCTCGCGCTGGCCGCGCCGTTCTGGTGGTGGTCGTTCTTTTCGAACGTGTTGTCGTGGCCCCTGATCGGCGCGTTCTTCTGCGGCGAGTACCTGGTCCGGCGTATCGGGTTTCCGCATCTTCCGCCCCACACGCCCCTGCAGACGATCTCGAGCGCGCTCGCGTATCCGGGCGAGGCGCTGCGCAGGGCGTTCGAACGTCCATGAGCGGCGTGCTGTCCGTGCCGATCGCGTCGCACGCGCGCCCCGGGGACGTGCTCGCCTGGGTCGACGGGCGCCCGGTCGCTGCCGGCACCTTCGTGGCCGACGTCCGGCGTCTCGCCGCGCGGCTGGCCGGCCACGAGCGTGCGCGCCGCTACGTCGTCAACGCGTGCGCGGATCGCTATCGCTTCGCCGCGACGTTGTGCGCATCGGCGGTCGCCGGCCGCGTCAGCCTGCTGCCGAGTTCGCGTGCTCCCGCCGTGCTGGCGGAACTCGCGGCGCGATATCCCGATCACATCGTCGCCGCCGACGCCGACCTCGGCGGCGGCTTCTCGCTCCGCCTGGCGGTCGACGAAATACCGGGCGTGGAGACGGCCTGGCCGCCGCCGCTCATCGCACGCGATGCGCAGGCGGCGATCGCTTTCACCTCGGGCAGCACCGGCGTCCCGTTGCCGCAGGTCAAGCTGTGGGGCAGCCTGGTCGACGGCGCATTCGGCGAGCGGACCGGCCTCGGTCTCGAGGGGCCGGCCGACACGGTCGTGGTCGGCACCGTCAGCCCGCAGCACATGTTCGGCCTCGAATCGACGGTGATGCTGCCTCTTTGCGGCCCGTTTGCCTTCTCGAACGCGCATCCGCTGCATCCGGAACAGGTCGCCGCCGACCTGGCCACAGTGCGCGGCCATCGCGTGCTCGTGACGACACCGGTGCACCTGCGTGCGCTTGCGGCGAGCGGCGTCGAGTTGCCGCCGCTCGCGTGCATCGTCTGCGCCACCGCCCCGCTCACCGAAGAACTCGCGGCACGCTGTGAAGCCCTGTGGCATACGCGCGTGCTCGAAATCTATGGCTGCACCGAGACCGGCCAGGTCGCGGCACGCCGCACGGTGGACGGGCCCTGGTGGCAGGCGCTGCAGGGCGTGACGCTCGAGGAGCGCGACGACGGCTTCTGGGCCGGTGGCGGGCACATCACGGCGCCGGCGCCGCTGGCCGACCGGCTGAGGCTGCGCGACGCCCGGACCTTCCTGCTCGAAGGACGCAACTCCGATCTCGTCAACGTCGCCGGCAAGCGCACTTCGCTCGCCGCGCTCAACCATGCCTTGTTGGCGGTCGATGGCGTGCTCGATGGCACCTTCTTCGTGCCCGACGCCGTCCAGAACGGCGGCCGCGAGGCGCGCCTTCTCGCATTCGTCGTGGCGCCGCAGCGGACGCGAACGCAGATCCTCGCCGCGCTGCGCTCCCGCATGGATCCGGTGTTCCTGCCGCGGCCGCTGGTGCTGGTCGATGCGTTGCCGCGCAATTCGACCGGCAAGCTGCCCCACGCCGAGTTGCGCGCTCTCGCCAGGGACCACGTGGAACGGCGCGCGTGAAGACGGTCGGATCGTTTTCGTTGCCGGCCTCCCACCCCATGTTCGCCGGGCACTTCCCGGGCAACCCGATCGTTCCCGGCGCCTATCTGCTCGCCGTGGTCGAGCGCGCGGCCAACGCCTGGCTGCGTGCGCAGGGCACGACGGGGCGCGTTGCAGGGGTGGCCGCGGTCAAGTTCACCCGGCCGTTGCGACCGGAAGAGGTGTGCGAGATCGCGTTCGCCGCGCCGGGCACGGACACCTTGCGCTTTCGCCTGCAGGTCGGCGGCACGCCGTGCGCCGGCGGTACGCTCACCCTGCGGCCGGCGAACGCTTCCGATGACTGAGCGCCGCGCGGTCCTGTGCGTCCTGGCCGGTGCGCTCTTGAGCAGCACGGCGCCGGCCCGAGCGGGCGGGGACGACCTGGAAGGCCTGTTCGCGCTGTTCGCGGCACAAGGCGAGCGGCGCAAGGCCTTCGTCGAGCGGCGCTACTCGGTGCTGTTTCGCAATCCGCCCGAAGCGCGCGGCACGCTCTACTTCAAGCCGCCCGCGCTGCTCGAACGCGATGTCGTGAGCCCGCGCAAGGAAAAGGTCCGCATCGACGCCGAAACCGCAACGCTGCGCATCGAAGGCGACGACGGCAAGGTGACGGAGCGCAAGGCGTCGCTCGCGACGATCCCGCAGCTCGCGAACCTGGTGCTGACCATTCGCGCCACGCTTGCCGGCGACCTCGCGACGCTGCGCAGGAACTACGTGGTCACGATGACGCACCCCTTGCCGCGCTGGCGCATCGAGATGACACCCATCATGAAGATCGACGAAGCGGCCGGCGGTGGCGTCAGCACGATCAGCATGGCCGGCGAGCGCGCTGAGGTCGAGCGGATCGAGTTCACCGACACGAGCGGCGACCGCACGGAAATCCTCCTGAGCCCCGCGTCATGAGCCTGATCGTCCGCTGGTTGGCGCTTCTGGTCGCGCTCGCCGCGTGCGCATGGGTGGTCGCGCGCGCGCCGATCGCCACCGATATCGCGGCCTTCCTGCCGGGGCCGGCTACGCCTGAACAGCGCCTGCTCGCCGAGCAGCTCCGCGACGGCATCGCGGCACGACTGGTCCTGATCGGCGTTTCCGTTCCCGACGAAGCGCAGTCGGAGAAGGCGGCACGCGTCGCCGCGTCGCTGGCGGTCCGCCTGCGCTCCGATCCGCATTTCACGTTCGTGGTGAGCGGCGATCCGAAGGACTTCGAGCGCGAGCAGCAATTGCTGTTCGACGCGCGATATCTGCTCAGCCCGCAGATCGAGCCGGCCGAGTTCACCACCGGGGGACTGCGCGCGGCGCTCGATCGCCTCGAGCGTCGTCTCACGTCGGCGATCGCGCCCCTGGTGCGGCCGATGGCGCCGCGCGACCCGACCGGCGAGATGATCGCCGTGGTCGAGCGCCTGGCACAGCGTCCGCCGCCGCGCACGAGGCATGGCGTCTGGTTCACGGCCGACGGGCGGACCGCGATCGTGCTCGCGCAGACGCGCAACCCCGGCTTCAACATCGACGCGCAGGAGCAGGCGCAAAGGGCGTTGCAGGCGGCTTTTGCCGCGAGCCGCGATGCGGTCGCGGACGCTGCCGAGGTGTCGTTGCAGCTCGCGGGCCCGGGCGTGTTCGCCGTGGAATCGCGCGCACGCATCGAGCGCGATGCGCGCCGCCTGTCGATACTCGCGACCATCCTGATCGCGGGCCTCCTGCTGTCGGTGCTGCGCAGCCCGCGCTTCCTGTTGCTCGCTGCCGTGCCGGTCGGCACCGGTGCGTTGGCCGGGCTCGCCGTGATCGCGCTTGCGTTCGGCGAGATCCACGGCATCACGCTCGGCTTCGGCCTCACGCTGATCGGCGAGGCCGTCGACTACGCGATCTATGTCCACCTCCAGCGCGCGCCGCCGGGCGATGCGCGCGGCAACGGCCGGCTGTGGCGCGCGCTGCTGCTCGCCGTGTTGTCGTCGGCTGCCGGGTTCCTCGCGATGATCCTGTCCGGATTCCGCGGCCTGGCGCAGCTCGGCGTGTTCTCCCTGGTCGGCATCGTCGTGTCCGGCGCGGTCGCGCGCTACCACCTGCCTGCGCTCCTGCCTCCGCCCAGGCCGCATCCGCTGCCTTTCGACTGGCCGCCGGCCAGGCGCGGCATCCAGCGCGCCGTGCAGGCGGTCATCGCGGCGGCGCTGGTCCTGGCGGTGGTCCAGATCGCGGCCAGAGGTTCGGGCGTCTGGATCGACTCGTTGTCCTCGATCTCGCCGCTCGGGTCCGGTGCCGGTGCGCTCGACGCGCGCCTGCGCGGCGATGCTGCGCTGCCGGAGGTCCGGTGGCTGATCGCGCTCGAACGTCCGAACCAGCAGGAGGCGCTCGAGCAGACCGAGGCATTGCGCCCAACGCTGGAAAAGGCGCGCGAGTCCGGCGCCCTGGTCGCGTTCGACTCACCCGCCGACGTGCTGCCAAGCGAGCGCACGCAGCGCGCGCGACAGGCGGCTTTGCCGGAACGAGCCGCGTTGCAGGCCGCGCTCGCCAGCGCGGTCGCATCGAGCAACTTCGCGCCGAACGCGTTCGCGCCGTTCGTGGACGACGTCGAGAAGGCGCGCGCCGGACCGCTTCTGACCCCGGCGTACTACGCGGGCAGCGGATTGGGGCAGCGGCTGACGGCGCAGCTGGTCGCGCGCCCAAGCGGAAGCACGGCCGTGCTGGTCACCGTGCACGGGGTCGACGAAGAGAAGGCGGCGCAACTGCGGGGCGCCATCAAGGCGCACGGCGCGACGCTGATCGACCTGAAGGACGATGTCGAACGGCTGCTCGCGGACTACCGCCGCACCGCGCTCTGGGCCGCACTCGCCGGGGGCGCGCTCATCGTCCTGCTGCTCGTCGTGCAAATGCGCAACGCCCGCGTCGTCCTGCGCATCGGTGCGGCGCTTGCCGCCGCGGTGCTCGTCACGGCGGGCACCCTTGTCCACATCGAGGGGTCATTGACGCTGTTCCACCTCGTCGCCCTGCTGCTCGTGGCAGGAATCGGGTCGAACTACGCCATCTTCTTCTGCCGATTGCCGGCCGATAGCGCGGCGCGGCGCACCACCCTCGCCTCGGTCGCCCTCGCTTCTGCGACCACCTTCATCGCTTTCGTGCTCCTTGCCACGTCGACCACCCCGGTTTTGCATATGATTGGAACGACCGTCGCCATCGGTACGCTCGCGGGGCTCGCCGCCAGTGCTGCATGCGCGGCGGTCGAACCGCCTGATGCCTGAGAACGTGTCGCACGAGCGCAGTCCGATCGTCGTTTCCGACTTCACCGCCACCACCGCCGTCGGGGGTGGACGCGAAGCCCTCCTGCAGGCCCTGCTCACGCGGCGCGGTGCGTTGCGCGCGTGCGAGTTCGGACCGCCGGAGCTGGCGCAGTTCGGGCGCCTGCATCGGATCGAAACGTTTGTCGGCCCGGTCGAAGGCGTCGACGCGGTCGTCCTGCCGCCGCATCTCGCGCAGTTCGACTGCCGCAACAACCGGCTCGCGTGGCTCGGGCTGCAGCAGGACGACTTTCTCGCGCAAGCGGTGCGGGTCAGGGAGCGATACGGTGCGGATCGTGTCGCGGTGATCTTCGGCACCAGCACCTCGGGCATGTTGCAGGCGGAGTGGGCATACCACGCGCGCGCCGGCGCCGGTCCGCTGCCGGAGGAGTTTCACTATGCCACCACCCTCAACTGCTATTCGGTCGCGGCGTTCGTGGCCGAGGTGCTCGGGCTGAGCGGCCCGTCCTACGTGGTGTCGACCGCGTGCTCGTCGAGTGCGAAGGTCTTCGCTGCCGCCGCGCGGCTCATGCGCGCCGGTGTGGCCGACGCTGCGATCGTGGGCGGCGTCGATTCGCTGTGCCTGACGACGCTGTACGGATTCGGGTCGCTCGAACTGCTGTCGCCCGATCCGTGCCGCCCGTTCGCACCGGATCGGCGCGGCATCTCGATCGGCGAAGGTGCGGGTTTTGCACTGCTCGAGTTCGCCGAGCGGGCGCCCCAGGCGCTGGCGCGCCTGGCGGGCTGGGGCGAGTCGAGCGACGCGCATCACATGTCGTCGCCGCATCCGGAGGGGCTCGGCGCCCAGCTCGCGATGCGCGGCGCCCTCGAGCGGGCCGGACTGCAACCGCGCGAGGTCGGCTACATCAACCTGCACGGCACGGCGACGCGCGCCAACGACGTTGCAGAAGGCCGCGCGGTTGCCGCCGTCTTCGGCAGCTCCGTGCCGGGCAGTTCGACCAAGTCCTGGTTCGGTCATCTGCTCGGCGCCGCGGGCATCACCGAGGCCGCGGTGTCGCTGCTCGCGCTGAGGTCGAACTTCGCGCCGGGCACGCTCAACACCGAAGAAAAAGACCCGGAGTGTCCGAACTGGCTGCTCACCGACAACCTCGAGGCCAGTTTCGACTACGTGCTGTCGAACTCCTTCGGCTTCGGCGGCAGCAACTGCAGCCTGATCTTCGGCCGGATGACGTGATGACGCCGAGCTACGTCGCCGGGATCGGGGTCTGGTCGCCGCTCCTGCCATCCTGGCAGGCGTGTCGCGAACGTCTGCTCGGCGAACCGGTGGCCGGGAGCGATGCCAGGCTGCCTCCCGCGGACTGGCTTCCCGCCGTCGAGCGACGGCGTGCGACGCTGAGCACGCGCGTCGTGCTGTCGGTGACCAAGGAAGCGCTGATGTATGCCGGGTGGAAGCCCGGCGAGCTGCCGACGGTGTTCGCGTCGAGCTCGGGCAGCCCGGACATCACCAACGACCTTTGTACCGCACTTGCGGCCGGCGATACGCAGATTTCGCCGACACGCTTTCACAACTCGGTGCACAACGCCGCGGCGGGCTACTACAGCATCGCGGTGGCGTGCCACGCTTCGTCGATCACGCTCGGCGCGCACGATGCCAGTGCCGCGGCGGGCCTGCTCGAGGCGAGCGTGCTGCTCACGACCGAGTCGACGCCCGCCTTGTTCGTCGCGTTCGACGCGCCTTACACCGGGCCGCTGGCGGACATTCGGCCGATCGCCGATCCGTTCGGCGTCGCGCTCGCGCTCGCGCCGGAACCGGCCCAGGGCCAGCTGGCGCAGATCGTCGTCGCGAGGACCGCCCACGAGGATCGGCCGCTCTCGGTGTGCCGCGCGCCGGAACTGGAATACGTTCGCCGGCACAATCCGAGTGCCCGACTGCTGCCGTTGCTCGAAGCGCTGGCGCGCCGCGCGCCGGCGCAAATCGTGCTCGACATGACGAACGGCGGCCAATTGGTGGTGGATGTGGCGCCATGTTGAGCGACCGCATCGAGCACCTGCTGCCGCACGTGGGCGCGATGCGCATGATCGCGGCCGTGGTGCGCTGGAGCGACGAGGACATCGAGTGCACGGTGCTCAGCCATCGCGACGCCGCCAACCCGATGCGCATCGACGGCCGGCTGCCGGCCGTATGCGGGCTGGAATACGGTGCGCAGGCCATGGCGTTGCACGGCGCGCTGGTCGCGGGTCGCGATGCCAAGCCGCGGGTGGGGCTGCTCGTCGCGGCGCACGAGCTGGCTTGGCAGGTGGCGCGCCTTGACACGATCGCGGGCGCCCTGACCGTGTGCGCACGGTGCCTGCTCGGCTCGGCGTACCAGGTCGCGTACGAGTTCGACCTGCGCGACGGAGTACGGTCGCTGGTCCATGGCCGGGCCAGTGTCATGCTTGCGGTGGCGTGAGCACGTGGCGCGGGCAGCCGCTCGGGTGCGCGGCCCCGACTGCCAGCGCCCATGACGGGCGCGGCGCCTCCGTGGTTGTGGCTGGCCGACATCGGGCCCGCGGCGCGCTCCGACTGGTTCGAGCATCATCGGACCTGGCTTTCCGCGAGCGAGCGGGCGAGGCTGCAGCGCATCGTCCGGGCCGAGCGTCGCGACCAGTTGGTGGCGGGCCACATCCTGCTGCGCCGGTTGGTCGCCGCCCGAACGGGTGTCGCGGTGCGCGAGGTGGACGTATGCTCGCAGCCCGATGGACGCGTGGAGCTGATCGCACCTCCCGGCTGGCGACCCAGCCTGGCGCATTCAAAACAGTGGGTTGCCGCGCTGCTCGACCGCGGCGAGACTGGTGCGGGAGTCGACATCGAGCGCATGCAAGCGGACCGGCAGATCCAGACCATCGTCAAGCTCGTGTGCGCGATCGAGACCGAGTCGATCGAGCAGGCGTATCTCGCCTGGGCGCAGCGGGAAGCCGAAGTCAAGGCCGGTCCCGATACCCCCGGCACATGGGTCGCGACCTGGGCCGGCAATGCGCTCGCCGTATGCGCCGGCGCGCCTCCTCGGGTGGCGCAACTGGATCTCGCGGCGGACACACCCGCGCGCGTGCTCGACCTGGTCTGGACCCGCAGAACGCGGGTGGCGGCCGGCTATGGCAGCTGAGATGACGTTTACCGACCTCCCGTCCCGGCTGAACCGCCGCTGGCGCCAACTCGCCGCCGCGCTGTGCTTCATCTTCTTCGGCGTCGGCGCGACGTTGGTGGGCAGCGTGGTGATCCCCATTGCGCGCCTCTTCGTCACCGGCGCGGAGCGGCGGCAACGGGTCAGCCGGACGGTCATCCGGGGCGGCATGCGCCTGTTCTGGCGCACGATGCTGATCCTGCGCCTGTTCGACTGCGACGTGCGGGGCGCCGAACACCTCGACGGCGAGCGCCTGCTGGTCGTTGCCAACCATCCGACGCTGATCGACGCCGTCCTGCTGCTGGGCCTGATCCGGGACGCGGTGGTCGTCGCCAAGCCGGCGCTCGCGCACAACCCCGTGACCGGCCCGGCAGTCGGAGCGGCGGGTTATATCGTGAATGCGGAAGGGCCCGCGCTGGTTGCGGAGGCGGCCCAGGTCCTCGCGCGCGGCGGGCGCGTGCTCGTGTTCCCCGAAAGCACTCGCACGGCCCCCGGCCAGCCCGTCCGGCTGCAGCGCGGCGCGGCAAATATCGCGGTCCGTACGGGATGCCGCGTGGTCGTGGTTACAATCCGTGTGTCGAATCCGATGCTATACAAAGGAGCGGCGTGGCACGACATGCCGCTCGACTTGCCGCGGTTCGACGTTGACGTCCGAGCGCCGTTCGAAGTGGGGGAGATCGTCGCGGCTCACGATTCGCTGGCGCTTGCCGCGCGCGATCTGAATGATCGGTTGCAAGAGCTGTACGACACGGAGATGGCTGCAAGTGGAGCCGCTTGAACGGGAAATCGCCGAGCTGATCGTCTCGTGCACCGGGCTGGAAGACGTGCGCGTCGACGATATCGACCCGGAAGCGCCGCTCTTCGTCGAGGGTCTCGGCCTCGATTCGATCGATGCGCTGGAGATAGGCGTGGCGCTGAACAAGCGCTATGGCGTGCGCCTCACGGCCGACTCGGAAGACAATCGCAAGCACTTCGCGAGCCTGCGCAGCCTGACGCGATTCGTTGCCGGGCAGCGGCCGGCCGATCCGGTGCGCTCGGCGGCCTGACCGCATCGCAAGGTGACCCGGTATGCGGCGCGATCCACTGACCCGCGATGAAGTCGAGCAGTGGCTGGCCGAGTTCATGCACACGTGTTTCGCCGTCGATCGCGAACGCATCGTGCCCACGGCCGATCTCGCCGTCGACCTCGACCTCGATTCGATCGACGCCGCCGACATCGTCCTGCAGTTCAACCAGGCGTTCGGGCGCAAGGTCGACGTGCGGGCCTTTCGCAGCGTGCGTACGGTCGGGGACGCGTTGGCCGCGCTGTTCGCACTCGAGAAGTGACGGCGCGAGCCCGGCCAACCCGCGCGCGCGGGCGCGAAGCTGATGGTGGAATCGACGGCGTCCTTCCGGCCATGCGTGGTCGTTCCGGTCTTTGACCACGAGCACGCGCTGCCCAGGCTGGTGGACGGCCTGCGCGCCAGCGGCCTGACGTGCTGGCTGGTCGATGACGGAAGCGGTCCCGCCTGCGCCGCGGCGATCGACGCGCTGGCCGCGGCGGAGTCGGCATGGCTGCGGGTCGAACGCCTGGCGCAGAACCGCGGCAAGGGCGTGGCCGTGCTGGCCGGTTTCCGCGCCGCGCAGCGCGCCGGGTTCACGCATGCCGTGCAGATCGACGCCGACTGCCAGCACGATCCGCGCGACATCCCGCGCTTCGTCGCCGCTGCGCGTGCGCATCCGGGGTCCATCATCAACGGCGTGCCGCAATACGATGCTTCGGTGCCGAAGGCGCGCTACTACGGACGCTACATCACCAACGTGCTGGTCTGGCTCTACACCCTGTCGCTCGAGATTCGCGACTCGATGTGCGGCTTCCGCATCTATCCGCTGGCGGTCGCGGTGGCGCTCGACGACGCGGCGCCGGTCGGGCGGCGCATGCAGTTCGACACCGACATCATCGTGCGCATGTTCTGGTCCGGGGTCCGGGTCGTGAACCTCGAGACGCCAGTGACCTATCCGATCGACGGCGTTTCCCACTTCGACCTGCTGCGCGACAACCTGCGCATGGCGGGGCTGCATCTGCGCCTGGCCGCGGGCTTCGTGCGGCGCCTGCCCGTGCTGCTGGCGCGCCGCCTGGTCGCGCGCTCCGATGGCGAACGTGGCTGAACGCGCCGCGCGGCCGCTGCACTGGGCTTCGCTGCGCGAAGCGGGTTTGTCCGCCGGGCTCTGGTTCCTCTACGGCGTCTATCGGTGCGGCGGCAGGTGGCTTTACCGGCTGATCCTCTGGCCGGTCGCGTTCTACTTCACGTTGACCCGCGGCGTCGCGCGCCGCGCGTCGGTCGAATACCTGCAACGCATCGGGCAACTCGCGTCCGATGCGCCGCTCGCGATTCGCTGGTGGCACGTGACGCGGCACATCGAGCGTTTCGCCGACGCCCTGCTGGACAAGGCGCTGGCCTGGACCGGCGCGCTCGATCTCGACGCGATGGAACTCGACGTCGATCCGCGTTTCTTCGCCGCCGAGAGGGCAGGTGTGGGCGGTGTTCTGGTAGTCGCGCACTGCGGCAACCTCGAAGTGCTGCGCGCGCTGGCGCGGCGCCTGCCTACCTTGCGCATGAAGATCCTGGTTCACACCCGCCACGCGCAACGTTTCAACCGCCTGCTGGCGCGCCTGAATCCGGCCAGCGCGGCCAATCTGTTGCAGGTGACCGAACTCGATGCGGCCGCCGCCGCCGAACTGTCGGAGTGCGTCGAAGGCGGCGAGTTCGTCGTCATCGCGGCCGACCGGGTACCGGTCGGCGCACGGCCCGGTCCCACCCTCGCGATCCCGTTCCTGGGCCGGCCCGCACCGTTGCCGGTCGGACCGTGGGTGCTCGCCGCTGCGCTCGGTTGCCCGGTCTACTGGCTCTCGTGCCTGAAGGCCGAGGGGCGATACACGTTGCGCTGCGAACTGCTGTTCGAGCGGATCGAGATGCCACGTGCGCAGCGGTTGCCCGTGCTGACCCGGGTCATGACGGCCTATGCGCAGCGCCTCGAGCAAGCCTGCCGCGCCGCCCCGTACTCGTGGTTCAACTTCTACCCGTTCTGGGCGCCAGCCGGCGGCCGCTCGTGACACTCACGGCGAGCGCCGAAATCGTCGTGCCGTTCCACGATCTCGATCCGGTCGAGATCGTCTGGCACGGCAACTACGTCAAGTACCTCGAAGTCGCGCGCGATCACCTCATGGACGGGATCGGCTACGGCCACGACGCCATGCGCGCCTCCGGTTTCGTGTGGCCGGTGGTCGAGCTGAGGGTGCGTTATCTGCAGCCGGCGCGCATGCGCCAGAAGTTGCGCGTGCGCGCCAGCATCCTGGAGTACGAGCAGCGGTTGAAGATCGTCTACGAGATCAGCGACGCCGCGAGCGGGCGCCGGCTGACCCGCGCGCACACCGTGCAGGTGGCGGTGCGCCTGGATACCGGCGAAATGTTGTTCCATACACCGCCCGTCCTGCGCGAGAAGGTGGCGGCTGCACAGGCGCGCTAGAGTTCGCCGCATGGCCGACGCCGTTCTCGTCACCGGATCCAGCCGCGGCATCGGCCGCGCCATCGCGCTGCGGCTCGCGCGCGACGGCTACGACATCGTCCTGCATCATCGCAACTCCGCCGCGGCGATCGAGGCGACGACGGCCGAGGTCGCGGCATTGGGCCGGAATGCCACCAGCGTGTGCTTCGATGTCGCCGATCGGGCCGCGGCCAAGGCCGAACTCGAGCGGATAGTGCGCGAGCGGGGCGCACCCTACGGCGTCGTGTGCAATGCGGGCATCACGCGCGACAACGTCTTTCCCGGGTTGCTGCCGGCCGACTGGGACGCCGTCCTGCGCACCAACCTCGACGCGTTCTTCAACGTGCTGCATCCGCTGGTGATGCCGATGATCCGGCGCCGCAAGCCGGGCCGCATCGTGACGATCGCCTCGGTCGCGGGCCAGATCGGCAATCGCGGCCAGGTCAACTACAGCGCGTCGAAGGCCGGCGTCATTGGCGCGACCAAGGCGCTTGCGGCCGAACTGGCAAGCCGGCAGATCACCGTGAACTGTGTCGCGCCGGGACTGATCGAAACCGACATGACGCGGGGGCTGCCGGTCACCGAGATCCTGAAGGCGATTCCCGCCGGCCGCGCCGGCACGGCGGACGAGGTCGCCGCGGCGGTTGCTTTCCTGATGTCGCCGGATGCGGCCTACGTCACGCGGCAGGTGATCGGGGTCAACGGCGGCCTGTTCGGATGAGCGCGACGATGACCGCACACGCGCGTCGCGTCGTGGTCACGGGCATGGCCGGCCTGTCGCCGATCGGGCAGGACTGGCCCACGGCGCGCGCGGCGCTGCAAGAACACCGCAGCGGCGTGCGGCGCATCGCCGATTGGGAGCGGATCGAGGGAATGATTTCGTTCCTGGGCGCCCCGGTCGCGGACTTCGTCCAGCCGCCGCACTACCCGCGCAAGGCGCTGCGCACGATGGGCCGTGTCGCCCTGCTGTCCGTGCGTGCGACCGAACTCGCGTTGATCGATGCCGGGCTCGCCGGCAGCCCGCTGTTGGCGAGCGGCGAGGTCGGCGTCTCCTATGGATCGACGATCGGCTCGCCCGAGGATGCGGTGGACTTCGCGCTGGTCCTGGAGCGCCACAGCACGCGCGGCGTCAACGCCACCAAGTACCTGCGGATGATGAGCCACACCGCGGCGATCAATGTCGGCGTTTTCTTCGGCCTGCGCGGCCGCATCATCCCGACATCGAGTGCCTGCACCTCCGGCAGCCAGGGCATCGGCTTCGGCTACGAGTCGATCCGCTACGGCCGCAGCCGCGTCATGGTGTGCGGCGGCTCGGAAGAACTGTCGCCCGCGCAGGCGATCGTGTTCGATACGCTGGGCGAAGCAAGCCGCCGCAACGACACGCCGTCCCGGACACCGCGGCCGTTCGATCGCGCGCGCGACGGGCTGGTGATCGGCGAAGGCGCGGCAACCCTCGTGCTGGAGGATCTCGAGTCGGCGCGGGCGCGCGGCGCGCCGATTCACGCCGAGGTGGTCGGCTTCGGCACCAACAGCGACGGCGAGCACGTGACCCAGCCCCGCGTCGCGTCCATGAGCGCGGTGATGCAGATGGCGCTTGCCGATGCGCAACTCGCCCCGAGCCAGATCGGCTACGTCAACGCGCACGGCACCGCCACCGCGATCGGCGACGTGGCGGAATCGAAGGCGATGGTCGCGGTGTTCGGCACGCGTGTGCCGACCAGCTCGCTCAAGGGCCACCTGGGTCACACGCTGGGCGCCTGCGGCGCCCTCGAATCGTGGCTGACGATCGCCATGCAGCGCGAGCGCCGCTTTGCGCCCACGCTCAACCTGGCCGACGTCGATCCGGAATGTGCCCCGCTCGACTACATCATCGGCACCCCGCGCGATCTGGACTGCGAGTACGTGATGAACAACAATTTCGCGTTCGGCGGCGTGAACACGTCATTGATATTCCGGCGCTGGAACGATTGATGCCGGTCGGCCGGCGCCCGGGGCACTGAAAACACGAATGAGTCACCAGCTTGCTTTTGCCGCGCTCGTCGCCGCCGCGGCGCTGCGCTATCGGCCGGCCGGGCGGAGCGCGTACTACTTCGCGCGCGGCAAGCTCGGCGGCGATCCGGTGTTCGCGGCGATCCTGCGCCAGGGCCTGATCCCCGACCGGGCGCGCGTGATCGACCTCGGTTGCGGCCAGGGCGTGCTGCTTGCGCTGCTGGCGACGGCGGGCGATCCGCGCCAGGGCGCAAACTGGCCGCGCGGCCTTCCGCCGTTGCCGCGCGACACCACCGTCCGCGGCGTCGACCTGCGCGCCGAAGCCATCGAAGCGGCGCGGATCGCGCTCGGCCACGGCGCCGAGGTGTCGGTCGGAGACGTGCGCGACGCACGGCTCGCCGAATGCGATGTCGTGACGATCCTCGACGTGCTGCACTACATCGATTTCGACGCCCAGGTGCGCCTGCTCGAGCGCGTGCACGCAGCGCTGGTGCCGGGCGGGCGGCTGCTGCTGCGTGCCGGCGACGCCTCGCGCGGCTGGCGCTTCCGCTTCACGCTTGCCTGCGATGGGCTGATCACGCTGTTCCGCGGCAGCCTGCAGCGGCGGTTCTATTGCCGCCGCGGTGCCGAGTGGCTGGCGTTGTTGCGGCAGGTCGGCTTCGATGCCCAGATCCAGCCGATGTGTGCCGGCACGCCGTTTGCGAACGTGTTGTTGGTAGGGCGGCGCCCGTAAGAGCGCCGCCTCCGGCCCGACTCAACTCGTCATCCTGCGGAGGTTGCCATGGTGCTCGCGACGTTGACGGTTGCGTTGGCGGTCGGTGCTGCCTGCCAGGCGAGCAGTCCGGCACATACCCAGGCGCTGGTCGAGCTCTACACCTCGCAGGGCTGCTCCAGCTGTCCTCCCGCGGATCGCTGGCTCTCCAGGTTCGATCCGCGCGCGACCGCGGGCGCGGTGCCGCTCGCCCTGCACGTCGGCTACTGGGACTACATCGGCTGGAAGGATCCGTACGCGCGGCGCGAGTTCAATGCGCGCCAGGAGTGGCTGGCGGAGCTGAATCGCAATCGAACCGTCTACACGCCCGGTGTGTTCCTGCAGGCGCGCGAGATGCCGCGCTGGAGCGAGGGTGCAACCTTCGACTCGGCCCTGCGGACGATCGCCGCGAAGCCGGCGCGCGCGAAGATCGATCTTGCCGTCGAATCCGTGCAGGCCGGCGCGGTGCAGGTGAATGCCCGGGCCGAACTGGCGGGCGAAAGCGGCAGCGCGAATGCGCGCCTCTTCGTCGCCCTGACCGAAAGCGGCATCGACACGCCGGTCAAGGCCGGCGAAAACCGCGGCGTCACCTTGCACAACGATCACGTGACACGCGACTGGTCGGGACCGCTCGCGCTCGGCGCGCAGAAGGTCGCCCTCACGGCGCCGGCGACCGCCGGCGCGCAACGCGCCGTCGTCGCGTTCGTGCAGGACCTCGCCACCGGAGACGTGCTGCAGGCGTTGCGGTTGCCCCTTGCCGCCTGCACGCCCTGAACCGTCCGCGGGCTAGCGCCGCAGCGCGCGTCCGGCGCCGCGCGTCTGCGCGCGCTCGAACGGGCGCCACAACGCGGGCGTCCACGGGCGGCATGCCAGCAGCAGGCTGACGGGCGGCCGCTCCGCCAGCGGCAGGGCAGCGTCGTCGATGTGCTGCGCCGAGAATTCGCGCGCCACGCGCTTGAGGCGGTCGGCGAGGGCGAGCTGCGCGGTGCGCGACAACCGGCCGTTGAGCAGCAGCATCGTCTCGCCCGCGCCGGCGAATGCCGAGTCGAAGAAATCGTGCGCGTGATTCTTGAACGTCTGCTGGATCGGTCCGTTGGGAATCCACGCGAAGGTGCGCGCGATCTTCAGGCGGATGCGGTTCTTGGGCAGCAGCTCGATGATGCCGATGCGATCGAGCCGCGCCAGCAGGCCGACGACCTCGGCGGTCGGCAGCGTGTATTCGGCGCTGATGTCGGCGAAGCTCATGAGGTTGAGCACCGCCACCGCCACCAGGAAGAGCTTCGGTTCGGCGACGATCTCGCGCTCCTGCTCCTCGGTGAGGCGGGTCAGCAGGTGCTCCTCCCGGCCGAACTGGCGCGTCAGTTCGCCGAACTCGATCCCGGCCGCGGCGAGGATCTGGTCCAGGCGCGCGAGGGTGAAGTTGCGCTCGGAGAACATGCGCTTGACGCTCGCCTCCGACATGCCGATCCGCCTGGCGACCTGCGCGTAGGTCAGCCCGCGCGCCTTCAATTCGCGCTTGAGCACGTCGATCACTGCGGACGCCTGCGCCATCGGTATCCTCCGCCGGTCGCTCGAACCGCCGCGAGTATCGCCGCTCGCTACCCCCTGCGGCAACGCCCGCGACCGGCTTCCGCGCGCGACCCGAGCCGGGGCGGTGGCGGCAGCATCGGTGCGGGTCGCCGCGTGGAAACGGCGCTTCAGGAGACCAAATGCTGAAACTGGAACGGGACTATCTCGCCGAGGCGACCCGGGCCGGCCTCATCACGCCGGCCCAGGAAGAGCCGCTATGGAAGTTCCTGCATCAGCGCGCGGCCGCGGCGCCCGCGGCGCGAGCGGACGGGCCGCGCTTCACCTTCACCAACGTGCTGTACTACCTCGGCGGCATGCTGGCGATCGGCGCGATGTCGGTGTTCATGACGCTGGGTTGGGAAAGCTTCGGCGGCTGGGGCATCTTCTTCATCGCGCTGTTTTACATCGGCATCGTGTTCAAGCTTGCCGGCCGCTTCGAGAAGCAGGGCCTGCCGATCCCGATGGGCATCATGGCCGCGCTGATCGTGGTCCTGGTTCCGCTTGCCACGTGGGGCCTGCAGCACGCGCTGGGTTACTGGGCCGACAAGGTGCACGCGCAGAACTACCGCGAGTTCCACATCTTCATCGATTGGCGCTGGACGACGCTCGAATTCGCGACCCTGTTCGCGGGGGTGGCGATGCTCTACCGCTATCGCGCGCCGTTCCTGCTGATGCCGGTGGCCGTCGTGCTCTGGTACATGAGCATGGACCTCGTGATGCTGCTCCTGCCTCCCGACGTGCATCCCTGGTCGGAGAGCGAGTGGTTGTTCCGCAAGTGGTTTTCGCTCAGCTTCGGCCTGATCATGGTGCTGGTCGCGTTCTGGGTCGATCTGCGCGCACGCTTCGAAGGCGACTATGGATTCTGGCTATACCTGTTCGGCCTGCTCGCGTCCTGGTGCGCTCTGACCTCGCTCGGCACGGGGCAACTCGCCGGCAAGCTGGTCTACCTGGCGATCAACCTCGGATTGATCCTGATCGGTGCGGCCATCGTCCGGCGCACGTTCGTCGTGTTCGGCGCCATCGGGGTCGCGATCGTTCTCGGCGACCTGTCGTGGAGCGTGTTCAGATCGTCGTGGCTGTTTCCGATTGCGCTCACCCTGATCGGCATCGGCATCATCTATGCCGGCATCTGGTGGAGCCGCAACGAGGGTCGCCTCGGCAGGCGCTTGCGCGCTTCGCTGCCGGCGGATCTGCGCGCGCTGATCGAAAGCCGCCGCACGCTCGCAAGCTGAGAATCCGCGCAATGCCGGTGGTTCACCGGCTCCGGGATCCGGCGAGCGCGGCCGCGGCGTTTGGCGCATGATTGCGACTCGCGCGAGTCGGACGCCGGACTCGAAGCACGAGCTTGCTCGAGGTTAAGGCGATGTTCATGCGGCCGGCCGAAGATCGGCCGCGGCTTTCTTGGAGACCCTCGAATGGGGAACATTCCGCGCGAGTCGACGCTCGTCGTGGAGGCAGCGGATGCGCCACCGCGCAAACTGGCCAGTGCGCGCGTCTCCGTCGTCATCCCGGCGTTCAACGAGGCGGCCTCGATCGGTACCACGCTGGAGCCGATCGCCCGGTTCCTGCGCGCCAGTGCCGGATCGTTCGAGATCGTGGTCGTGGACGACGGCAGCGCGGACGCCACCGCGGCGACGGCCGCCGCCTTGCCGGCCGAGATGGGCGTCGTGGTCGTGCAGCTCTCGCGCAACTTCGGCCAGGGTGCCGCCATCAGTGCCGGACTCGACGTCGCGAGCGGCGATGTCGTGGTCTGCATGGACGCCGACGGACAGCATCCGCTCCCCGCCGCGCGGGAGATGCTGCAGCACTGGGAATCCGGCTACGACATGGTGTATGCGTACAAGCGCCACCGCGACGACGAGTCGCGCTTCAAGCGCTTCGGCTCGCGCTGGTTCTATCGCCTGATCGGCATCGGCACGAGCGTGCACATCCCGCCCAATGCGAGCGAGTTCCGGGTCATGGACCGCAAGGTCGTCGACGCACTCAAGCGGATGACCGAACGCACGCGCTTCATGAAGGGCCTGTTCGCCTGGGTCGGATTCAGGTCGCTCGGCATTCCGTACGACCCGCTGCCGCGCACGAAGGGAACGAGCACGTACTCACGGCGCAAGCTGATCGCCTTCGCGTGGACGGGACTGACCGCGTATACGGCCGCGCCCCTGCGAGCGGCGAGCGCCGTCGGCCTGTTGCTTTCGCTGGGCGCGCTCGCGTACGGGGTCTGGGTCGTGATCGACAAGCTGGTCTACAACGAGGACGTGCCGGGCTGGCCGACCATCACCGCAAGCATCATGTTCTTCTCCGGGGTGCAGTTGCTCTTCATCGGCGTGCTCGGCGAATACCTGGCGCGCGTGTTCGACGAGGTGAAGTCGCGCCCCAACTACATCATCGCCCGCATCATGCGGCATGGGCCGGGTTGAACGCGTTCGTGGCCATGCCACGCGCGGCATCCGCTTCTTCGCGGTGGGCACTGCGGCGGCCGCGGTGCACTACCTGGTCGGGCTCGCGACGTATTCCCTCCTCGGCCTCGGTCCGGGCACTTCCAACCTGATCGGTTTCGCGTGCGGCTTCCCGGTCAGCTATTCGGGACACCGCTGGTGGACGTTCGAGGAGACGCGCGAGCCGCACGCGGTCGCGCTGCCGCGTTTCCTGCTGATGCAGGCAAGTTCGTTCGCGGGCAACCAGATCCTGCTGCTGCTTGCCGTGCGGTGGCTGCCGCTGCCGTTCTGGTTCATCCTCGGTGCGGTCCTGGTGCTGGTCGCCGTCATCACCTACATCGTGAGCCGCTATTGGGTGTTCCGGGCATGAGGCCGCGACTTCGGCGAGATGCTTCGCTTCGCTCAGGATGACAGGCCGTTCACTGCATGTCGCGTAGGGCCGAGATCGCTGGTCGCGTTCGCTCCACGCAATGACACGTTGCTAGCGTGCCCCGCGGCGCAGGACCAGGTACTCGCCGCGCTCGCCCGCCACCTCGAAGCCGGCCAGTTGCGGCGCGCGCGCATCGTCGCGACTGACCCAGACCCAGACGCGCGCGGGATCCTGCGCGAGGCTCGCCTCGAATTCTTCCGGCGTGATGAGGACGCCGGTTGCGCGGGACGGTTCGAATTCACGTCCCTCCACGAGCTCGCGGCGCCAGCTGTCGGGCAATTGATCGGAGGGCTTGTCCCAGGCGTCGACCACTTCGACCGCTCGCGTGCGGTCCAGGATCACCGGAACCGCGAAGAAATAGCGGGCCCAGAACACGACCCGGTCCGGGGCTGCGATCTGCGGGCGCAACACGCTCGCGAGCCGGCCGGGATCGAGCCCCTGCGCGCGTAATACGAGGGGCTGCGCCACGATGCAGAGAACGACCGCGATGACCGCGAACAGACGCCGGTGCTTCCACGTCGCAAACCACGGCCCGAGGGCGATCGCAAGCGCGGGAACCGCGGGCAGGACGTAGCCGGGCAGCTTGGAGCGCGGAATCGAGAAGAACACGATCACCGCAAGGCTCCCGAGCAGGCCAAGCAACACCGCATCGCGTGCCGGGCCGCGGCCGGCCAGACCGGCGCGCGCAGCGTGGTAGAGGCCGAGCACCCAGGGCAGGGTGAGGGCGAACACCAGGGCGAAGAAATACCACGCGCCGCGCGGATTGTTGAATCCGCTCTCGGCGTAGCGCTCGAAGTGGTTGTGGATGAAGAAGAACCGCAGGAATCCGGGCATGCGCCGCTCGACCAGCGCAAACCAGGGCACGGTGATCAGGAGGAGCAGCAGGATGCCGCGCACCTGGATCGCCGCCAGAAGAAGGCGCGGCCGGCGCGTCGCGAGCGCCCACACGATGAAAACGAGGCCCGGGATCACCATGCCGATGAGACCCTTTGCGAGCACGCCGAACGCCGCGGCAGCGTACGCGGCGAGCCACAGCCGGGATGCGCGGTCGGGTGGCGCCTGCGCCGCCTCGATGGCGAACAGGATCGTGCACGTGATGCACGCGTTCACCAGCATGTCCAGGCTGGCGAACTGCGCGGCGCCGTAAAAGAACAGGCTCGTCAGCAGGATGATCGCGGACCAGCGTGCAGCGTCTTGCCCGCAGCGCGTTCGCACGAACCGATGCACGACATACACGGTCAGCAGGGCGGTTGCCAGCGACACCCAGCGCGTCACGATGAGACTGGTGCCCAGCAACTGCACGCCGGCCGCCTCGAGCCAGAAGTAAAGCGGCGGCTTCTGGATGAAGGGCAAGCCGTTCAGGCGCGGGATCAGCCAGTCTCCGGTGAGCACGATCCAGCGCGCGATGTCGGTATACCGGCCCTCGTCCGGCACGTGGAGCGGCCTGATCCACGCCGTGACGGCGAGCCAGAGCGTGGCGGCCAGCGCGAAGCCGAGCCGCAAGCGGAGCAGTGAGGAGAAACGTTCGAACATTTGCGTCTTTACCGTAGTTGTGCGCCGTCCGGCACGGTAGCCTAGCGAAGATGAAACGGCTGATCGTCTCCGCGGACGACTTTGCGCAAAACGAGGCCGTCGATCAAGGCATCGTTGGCCTGATCGCGGACGGCCGCATCAGCGCGGCGTCGTGCCTTTCGGCGAGCCCCCGCTGGCCGCAGGCGGCGCGCCGGCTCGAGCGCGAAATCCGCGCCCGCGCCGACATCGGGGTTCACCTCGATCTCACCGAATTCGTCCGCCCGGCCGGCAGCCACGCGGCGCTGATTGTCGCGTGTTATGCGGGCACGCTCGACCGCGGACGTTTGCGTGTATTGATCGACGAGCAGCTGCAGCGCTTCGAGGACGCGCTCGGCACGGTGCCCGACTATGTCGACGGGCACCGCCACGTGCATCAACTGCCGCGCGTGCGCGACGTGTTGCTGGCGGCGTTGCTGGCGCGGTACGCGACGCGCCTGCCGTGGGTGCGGGTGAGCCGGGCGAGTGGAGCCGGCGCGGGGCTCAAGGCCCGGATCGTCTCCGGGCTGGGCGCGAACGAGATGGCCGCGCGCTGCCGGGCTTTCGGGCTGGCGAGCAACGAACGCCTGCTCGGCTTCTACGACTTCGCGCGCGTGCAGGCCGATCATCGGCCCCGGCTGCGTGCGTGGCTGGCACAAGCCCGCACGGGCGATGCGCTCATGTGCCACCCGGCGCAGCGGGCCGAACCCGACGACCCGATTGGAGTCGCACGTGCGGCCGAGTTCCGCGCCATGCAGAGCCCGTGGTGGCCCGAGGCGCTGGCAGCAGAAGGGATCGCGCTGACGCGCGGGCGGTTTGCGGGCGTCGGGGAAACAATCTGAGCTGGAGCCGAAAGCACTCCCTCCCCCACAGGCGGGGGAGAGGACTCTTGGCGCGTACTGAACGCGGCTCCGACCGCGTTCACGCGACGACCAGCAGCACGAGCGCCACCACCGCCGGGATCCAGCGCAAGTCGGTGTCGATCGGCAGCGGTCGCTGCAAAAGCGGCGACTGCAGCACCGCAACCATGTCCGCGCTTCGCGCCAGGCGGCGATAGTCGAGCTTCGCCTCGCCGGCGATCAACTGCAGGTACGGCTCCTTCAGGGACGAAAGATGTTCCGTGCCGGTTGGCACGTCGTCGTCTTCGCCGACCATCTTCTCGTCGGGCACGCTCGACAGCGCCCGGTGGCCGCGCATGTCCATCTGCGGCACCTCGTCGGCGGCCCACTCGCCGAGATACTTGCCGTCCATGTCGTACTTCGGAATCGGCTGCAGCGTGTCGCCCCCCACGCCGACCACGACGCCCATCACCTTCCCCGCGTAGTCCTCGAAGTTGCGCCGATGGCGCAGGGCGAGCGCGGGCGCTTCCTGGCCGTCCGTGATGAAGACCAGGCCCGGCGGGGACTCGCCGTCATGCGGCACCGCCGGCACGACACGCAGCGCCGAGATCAGCGCGCTGCCGATCTGGCTGCCCGCGTCCCAACTGATGCGCCAGTCGAGCTGCGCCAGCGAATCGAGCAGATCGCCACGGTTACCGCACACCTCGACCGGCGCGGCGAGCACATACGTCTGGTTGCCGGTGAAGGCACCCCACGCCACCTGCGCGCCGCAGGGCATCGCGCGCAGCGCTTCGGCCAGCGCGACCTTGACGCATGCGAGGCGGCTCGTCGCGGCGCCGGCGCGGTCGAGGCGGCAATCGAGCGTGTTCATGCTTTGCGTCACGTCGAGCACCACTACGACCTGCGCCACGGCACGCGTGGTCCGGAAGTCGGGCAGCAGCAGGGCAATGACCAGCAGCGCAGCGGCGGCGAGCAGGAGCGCCACACGATGTCCGCGCCAGGCGGGAGGCAGCAGGTTCATGGCAGGCCGAGCGTCACGTTGCGCATCGTCGTCGCGGCACGCTCGCTGTGCCCGGGCGTCGGTCCTTCCGTCTCGTCGTCCTGATCGGGTATCAGGCGCAGCGCCCGCTCGAGGTTGAAACGCGCGTCCCAGTCGGCCGGGTCGGCACGCAGGACGTCGCGATAGGCCTGCTTGGCGAGTTCGGTGGGTGTGATCAGGGCGCCGAGTGCCGCATCGCCGCGGGTCTTCTGGAGCGCGATCGCCTGGCGCAGGTGGATGTTGCCCGCGTTGTAGCGCGCCGCACGTGCGAGTTCGCCGCTGCCCGCGTCCTGCAGCCTCTTGTAGAGATCGAGCGCGCGCTCGTCGTCGCCACGCGCGGCGAAGTAGTACGCCTGCGCGAAAACCGCCTCGGGCGCACGCGGAAGATCCTGGTCGACGATCGACCCGTTGGCCATCGCGCGGTTCAGGCGCGACGCGTCATACCAGCGCCACCCGTCGATCGCCGCGCAGACGGCAAGCGCCAGCAGGGCGGCCCAACCGATCTGTGCGCGCCAGGTGACCCGGCGCCGATATGTCCGTGTTGCACTCACAGCGCGAGTTCCCGCCGGCGCGCCGCGACCAGCAGCAGCACCGCGACCAGCGCGGCGGCGAAGAGAGGCAGCTCCAGCTCGCGCCGGGGCTGCACCTCGGCGTATTCGAGCGGCGCATTCTCCAGCCGGCCGACCTCGTCGATCGCCTCCTGCAGCGCGGTCGGGCTGTCGGCCTGGAACGCCCGGTACGGGGTTCCCATCGTCGAAAAGAAACGATGCAGGGACTGCTCCGCCACCACGTCGGCGGTGTCGTCGGCGATCACCGATGACTCCGAAAGCAGCGCGGGCGCCCCGAACGAGCGGATATAGAGCCAGTAGAGCGTGATGCGTGCCCGCTTCAGCCGCAGCGCGATCTCGCGCTGCATGTCCTCGTCGATGTGTCCGCCGCCATCGGATGCCAGCATGATCACGCGCGATCCGCGATACGGCTGGTCGTCGAACGTACGGATCGCTCCGAGCAGCCCGCGCCCGATATCGGTGTCGCCGAGCGCGGGGCGCAGGTCGCTTGCCGCGAGCGCGGCGGCGATCAGTTCGCGCTTGCGCGTGAGGCCGAGCACCGGAATCGGCTGCGTGCTGAAGGCGACCAGAGCGAAACGGTCCTCGGTGCGGCGGGCGGCGAACTGCGCCAGCAGGCGGCGCGCGACGGACGCCTTCGGATCGCCGTGGGTCGAGCGCACGATGCGCTCGGCACCGGAGCTGAAACTGTAGGCCTGGTCCATGCTGCGCGAGCGATCCAGCAGGATCACGATCTCCGCGCCGCGGCCGACGCGCTGGGTCGGCTCGTCCAGGCGATACGGCCGCGCGATCGCGATCACGACCAGCGCGATGGCGAGTGCATGCAGCGCTCGCAGTGCCCATCCGGCCGCATCCGACCACCGGTCGCGCGGCAGCAGCCCGAGCCACGCGAAGGTGCGCAGCCGCGCCGGCTGGCGCAGCAACGGCACGAGCGCCAGCGCGAGGAAGGGCAGGGCCCACGGGACCGCGAACGCCAGGTTCATCGATGCGCCGCCTCCAGCGCGCGCCAGGCGCGTGCCAGGTCGCGCAGTTCATCCACCGACAACGGGTCCCCCGTGCCGGCGAAGAACTGCGCGCGTGAACGGCCGAGGAACGCGCGCGTGCGCTCGCGCAGCGGCGCGCGATGCGGGCTTGCGAACAGCGCATCGACGTTGTCGAGAAACACGGCATGTCCCGCCGTCTCGTCGAGTGCACGATGCACGACCCGCATCGCGGCAGCGGCGCGGCCGCCGTCGGGCGTAGCGTGCGCGATGCGGCGCAGTTCGCGGCACGCGCGCACGAAAGGACCGGCGCGCCGGCGGCGTGCGATCTGGCGCGCGATCAGCATCGACACCAGCAGCACCGCCGCTGCGATTGGATAAGCCGCGAGCCGGGTGCGCACGCTGTCGACCGGGATCGGCTGCGGCCGGCGATCCGCCCGCGGTGTATCCAGCGAACTCCCCGCCGCGGCGGCGGGGAGCAGCGGCGTGGCGAACACCTCGGCCGGCGCCACGTCGCGCTCGACCGGCTGCGCGCCGCCCTCGAAGCGCAGTGCGACCCGCGGCAACAGCAGCACGGTCGGCTGCGCCGGCGAGTTGAGCAGCTGATAGGTCAGGCGCAGCTCGGTGCGCGGGCCCGCGGGTTGCCGATCGCTCTGCAGCGACACCTCGGCCAGCTCGAACCACGCGTTCATGCGCCCCGGCCTTGGCAGGCTTGCCGTTGCGAGCGACCAGGGCGGCGCGGTCACGATGTCGATGCGTCGCTCGATCCGGTCGCCGACCGAGTAGCCGAACGAACGCGGCGGCAGCGGCGTGATCGTGATCGGTTGCGCCATGGCGGCCTGCAGCGAAGCGAAAAGCGCGAGCGCAAACAGGCAGGTTTGCGATCCAGGGCGGGCGGGGGCGCAGGTCATCGAACGCTCATGCCTGCGCCGGCTCGGCGATCGTCGCGTGCCCGGGTGCATGGAAGTACGCGCTGACCGCGTCGGCATCGAACGGCGGCGCAAGGAAGAGCGGCGGCAGCCCGTCGCGCGTCAGGCGCCGCGCGAGCGCGGCGCGCCTTCCGGCCAGGCTCTGCTCGTAGCGTGCGCGCAGTGCCGGCCGCAGCCAGAGGAAGCGCTTGGCACTTGATTCCGCATCGACCACGCTCGCGAAGCCCGCGGCCGGCAACGTGCGTTCCTGCTCGTCCCATAGCACCACCGGCACGACCGCGTGCGCGGCGAGCGCGGCGAGCACGCGGTCGGTGGTGGCGGCGTCGAAGTGGAAGTCGGAAGCGAGGAAAACGAGCGCACGGGCGCGACCGAGCCGATGCGCCGCCTCGATCAGGCCTTCGACCCCAATGCCGGTCGAAGCGTGGCCACGCAGGCGCTCGGCGATGCGCAGGCCCGCGCCGCGCATCTGGCTCGGAACCTGCACGAAATCGTGCAGCAGCTTCGCGTCGGCACCGAAAAAACCGAACGGATCGCCGGCGCGCGAGGCGGAGTACGCAAGGGTGGCGGTGAAGTCGGCGAGCAAGGCCATCTTGCGGCGGGTCCCGTCGGCGCTCATCGACGCGGACAGGTCGGCCAGCACGACCACGCGGATGGCACTGCGTTGATTGAACGTGCGCACCTGCCACAGGCCCGCGGCGTAGCCGAACGGATCGCGCAGGCTTGCGTGGACGTCGAGGCGGCGCGCGTCGAGTTCGCGCAGAAGCGGCGCATGACCGCGGAACTCGTAGCCCGCCCCCGGGCTGCGGCTGCGATGCTGGCCGGGCCGGCGCCCGGCTGCGAACCAGCGGATGCGGTAGTGGATTTCGCGCATCGGGCCTGCGCAAAAGCGCGTCGCGCGGTCAGGGCGCGGCGACCTTCTGCAGCACCTGCCGCGTGAACTCGCGCGCCACTTCCGCGCGCCGCAGTTCGACCACCGGGTTGAAGAACACGCGATGGGCGACCGCCTCGTGGAAGACGCCCTGGATGTCCTCGGGCACCAGGTACTCGCGCCGATCGAGCCACGCGCCCACGCGCGCGGCGCGCAACAGCTGGCTCAGCCCGCGCGGACTGGCGCCCGCCAGCACCGGATCGTCGCCGGCGTCTTCGATGCGGATGCCGAACTCCGCCGGCGCCTGGGTCGCGCGCCACAGCGTCAGCACGTAGTCCTGCAGCGCGTCGCTCGCGCGCACCTCGCGCTGGATCAGCGCCGCGATGCCGTTCAGGTCCTGGAACGGCACCACGTTCACGCCGACGCGCTCGATCAGCGCGTCGGGATCGTGGAACGTCGGATCGAAGGCCAGCGCGCGCCGGATCGCCGCCTCGGCCGGGATCGCCATCGGGATCTCGAACATGAAGCGGTCGCGTGCCGCTGCGGCAAGCTCGAACGTCTCTTCCTTCTCGACCCGGTTGCGGTCGGCGAACACCGTCAGGTGCGGCAAACGCACCTCGCGATGGAACGCGGTGACCGAACGTTCGGCCATCGCGCGCAGCAGCAGCGCCTGCACCTGCGGCCGCGCCCGGCTGACTTCGTTGAAGAAGAACACGGCGAGGTTCTCGCCGTTGCGAGCGAGCGGCCCGGGTTCGACGTGCGGCGTGCCGTCGGGAGCGACATAGGCGTGATAGAGCAGGTCGCCCGGCATCATGTCGACCGTGCCTTCGACGCGTTCGTAGGCGCCGCCGATGGCGCGTGCGAAGGCGCGCAGCAGGGTGGTCTTGCCGATGCCGACGTCGCCTTCGAGCAGCACGTGGCCGCGCGCAAACACCGCCAGCGTGACGAGACGCACCGCGCGCGCGACGCCGACCGCGGCGTTGCCGACCTCGGCCTCCATCTTGAGGGCGAGGTCGCGCCAGGTGTCGAGTGACGAGTCGCGGTTCATCGGCTGGATGCTCGCCGCCGCGAAGGGCGGGCCGGTCTATCCACCCGCTGCAATCACCCCATCGGCGGCAAGACTGTCGATCTCGGCGTCACTGTAACCGCATTCGCGCAAAACCTCGCGGGTGTGCTGGCCGAGCAACGGCGCGGGCAGGGTATTTGCGCCCCGTGCCGTCGAGAAGTGCAGCGGACTGCCGAGCGCACGGGTGGCGCCCGCCCGCGGGTGCTCGATGTCCATCACCATTCCGCGGGCGCGCGTCTGCGGATGCTCGATCGCTTCGGCGATCGAATGCACCGGGCCGGCGGGTACGCCGGCCGCATCGAAGGCTTCGATCCATTCGGCGCGCGTGCGCGTCCGCAGCACCGCGTCGATGCCGGCGGCGAGTTCGGTGCGATTGCGCATGCGATCCGAGTTGGCGCGGAACCGCGGGTCGGATTTCCACTCCGGGTGGCCGAGCACGTCGGCGATGCGCTCCCAGTTGGCCTGGTTCGCGCCACCGATGTTCAGCCAGCCGTCAGCCGCCTGAAAGGCCTGATAAGGTGCGGCGAGCGTGTGCGCCGAGCCGAGCGCCTGCGGCGACCGGCCCGTGGCGAAGTAGATCGCGGCCTGCCAATACGTCTGCTGCAACGCCGCTTCCATCAGCGAGGTCTCGACGAACTGGCCCTGCCCGGTGCGCAGCTTGTGCGCATACGCCGCGCAGATGCCGGCCACTGCGAGGATGCCGGCATTGATGTCGGCGACCGAGTTGCCAGTCTTTACCGGGGGGCCGCCGGGCTCGCCCGTGATCGACATCAGACCCGAAAATCCCTGCGCGATCAGGTCGAACCCCGCCTTGTCCGCGTAAGGCCCGGTACGCCCGTAGCCCGACACCGCGCAGTAGATGAGACCCGGGTTGGCACGCGCCAGCACGTCATAACCGAGGCCGAGCTTCTCCATCGCGCCGCGCCGGTAGTTCTCGGTCAGCACATCGGCCTCTCGCACGAGTCGCAGCAGCAGATCGCGCCCGCGCGCGTGCTTGAGGTCGACCGCGATGCCACGCTTGCCGCGATTCAGGATCATGAACGGCGCCGAGACGCCGTTCACGAGAGGTTCGCGATAGTCGCGCGCGTCGTCGCCGCCCGGCAGCTTCTCGACCTTGATCACGTCGGCGCCCATGTCGGCGAGCATCAGTCCCGCGGTCGGTCCGGCCATGATCTGCGCGAGCTCGAGCACGCGCATGCCGGCCAACGGACCGCCGCCACGCGATGGCCGCGCCGTGGTCATCGGCCGACGAACGCGGGCTTGCGCTTGGCGAGGAACGCCGCGTAGCCGATACGAAAGTCCTCGGTGTCGAAGCAGTCGAAGCACTCGTCGTATTCGGCCTCGGTGAGCGGCTGCGGATCGGCCAGCCGTCGCGCGAACTTCTTGTGCCAGCGTGCCGCCAGCGGCGCGCCTTCGGCGATGCGCTGCGCGGTCGCCCAGGCCTCGCGTTCCACGTCATCGTCGTGCACGACGCGCGTGACCAGGCCTTTTTCCTTCGCCTCCGCGGCGTCGAAGACGCGCCCTTCCAGCAGGATCTCGAGCGCGACGCTCGCGCCGGCGAGGCGGACCAGCGGCGCCATCTCGGGGTAGGCCATCACGAGGCCGAGGTTCTTGACCGGCGCGCCGAACCGGCTCGAACTGCCGCAAATGCGCAGGTCGCACAGCGCAGCGATCTCCAGGCCGCCGCCGACGCAGATGCCGTGGATCTGCGCAACCAACGGATGCCGGCACGTTGCCAGCGCCTGCGCCGTCGCGTGCATGATGCGTCCATACTCGCCGGCCTGCGCCTTGTTGTTGCGTTGGGTGGCGAACTCGCCGATGTCGTTGCCGGGCGAAAAAGCCTTCCTGCCGGCGCCGCGCACGAGGACGCAGCGCAGATCCGGGTCCGACGACAGCGACTCGATGGCGGCGCCGAGTTGCTGCCACATCGCGCGCGTCAGCGCGTTCAGCTTTTCGGGCCGATTGAGCGTGACGGTCGCGATGCAGCCGTCGCGCTCGACGAGCACGAGATCCGACATGTTCAGTCCGCCTTGACGTTCAGTTCCTTCACCAGCCGCTGGTACTTTGCCAGTTCGGCTTTGATGAACGCGGTGAACTCCTCCGGCGTCTGCGGGCCGCCGAACTGCACGCCCTGCGCCTCCAGTTTCGGCCGGATGGCGGGGTCCGCCAGCGCCGCCTTCACCGCGTGATCGATCTTGGCGACGATCTCCTTCGGCAGGTACTTCGGCCCCATCACGGAATACCAGTTGGTGACGTCGAAGCCGTGGATGCCGACCTCGTTGAAAGTCGGCACGTCGGCGAGCTGCGGCAGCCTCTGCGGCGTGGAAATCGCCAGCGCGCGCAGCTTGCCTTCAACGATGTGCGGCAGGACCGGCGGCATGGTGTCGAAGTTCATGTTCACCTGTCCGGCGATGAGATCGATCACCGCCTGGCCGCTGCCCTTGTACGGAACGTGGATCAGCTGCGTGTCGGTGAGCTTCGCGAACAGAGCGCCCGCCAGGTGCTGCGTGCTGCCGACGCCGGAAGAGGCGTAGGTATAGACGCCCGGCTTGGCCTGGGCGATCCCGACCAGTTCGGCGACCGACTTGGCGGGAACCGATGGGTGCACCACAAGCACGTTCGGCACGTAGCCGATGTAGGTGATCGCGGTGAAATCCGTCGCGGCGTCGTAAGGCACCTTGGCAAGCACGAACGGCGCGATCGCGTTCGAGTTGGAATGGCCCATCAGCAGCGTGTAGCCGTCGGCGGGCGCCTTGGCCGTGAGGTCGGCGGCGATCGTGCCCGCGGCGCCGGCCCGGTTGTCGACCACGACCTGCTGGCCGAGCAGTTCCGACATCTTCGGCGCCAGGGCACGCGCGACGATGTCGGTACCACCGCCGGGCGCGAAACCCACGAGCAGGCGAATCGGCCTGGTCGGCCACGACTGGGCCACCGCGGCCTGTGCCAGCAGGACGCCGGCCGCGAGCGCGATGGTCATCGCGGCGCGCCGCGATGAGTATCGATTCGCCTTCATCGTCTCCTCGATGGTCCGATGCGGTTGCGGTGAATGGTTGCGGCTCAGGCGGCTCTGCGCCCGCCCGCCTGCGGTGCGCGGGCTGCGGCCGCCTCGCGCAGATAGGCGAGCGCCGCCTGCACGCCGCCGGTCCGGTGCGGAACGCCGGCCAGTCCGAGACCCATCTCCACGCCCGAGAGCGTGCCGGCGAGCGCGAGGTCGTTGAAGTCGCCGAGATGGCCGATGCGAAAGACCCAGCCGGCGAGCCTGCTCAAGCCCTGGCCGAGCGACATGTTGAACTTCTCGTGGATGATCCGGCGCAGGCGATCGGCGTCGTGAGGCGTGCCGGTGCCGTCCTTCGGCATCACGAGCGCGGTCAACGCGTTGCTGCGCTCGGGCGGGGCCTCGCACAGGATCTCCAGGCCCCACGCCGCCGCGGCGCGCCGCGTGGCTTCGGCATGACGCGCGTGCCGCGCGAAGACGTTCGGCAGCCCTTCCTCCCGCAGCATGTCGAGCGCCTCCGCCAGCCCGTAGAGCAGGTTGGTGCTCGGCGTGTAGGGGAACAAGCCCTTGGCGTTCGCCTCCAGCATTTCCTCCCAGCCCCAGAAAGCCTTCGGCAAACGCGCGTTCTTCGCGGCGGCGAGCGCCCGGTCGCCGATCGCATTGAACGACAGGCCGGGTGGAAGCATCAGGCCTTTCTGCGAACCGGCCACGGTGACGTCGACGCCCCATTCGTCGTGGCGGTAATCGATCGATCCGAGCGAGGAGATCGTGTCCACCAGCAGCAGGGCGGGGTGACGGGCCCGGTCGAGCGCGCGGCGCACCGCCGCGATATCCGAGGTCGCGCCGGTCGACGTTTCGTTGTGCACTACGCAGACCGCCTTGAGCGCGTGCGCGCTGTCCTGCACGAGGCGCGCTTCGACCGCGCCCGCATCGACCCCACGCCGCCAGCTTCCCTGCTCGAAGCCGCCCAGCAGCGCCGGTTGCAGGCCGAGCTTGTCGGCCATCTTCTTCCACAACAGCGCGAAGTGGCCGGTCTCGACCATGAGCACCTGGTCGCCGGGAGAAAGCGTGTTGACCAGGGCCGCCTCCCACGCGCCGGTGCCGGACGCCGGGTAGATGACGACCGGGCTGCGAGTCTGGAAGACCGACCGCAGCTCTGCCAGGATCTTGCGGGCGAGCGCCTGGAACTCCGGCCCGCGGTGATCGATCGTCGGGTGGTCGATCGCCCGCAGGATGCGATCCGGGACGTTGGTCGGGCCGGGAATCTGCAGGAAGTGACGGCCGCCCGGGTGCGCGTTCAGGCGCTCCATAACCAGCCTCGCTCGAAGATTGAATTTTGTATACAGTATGCCAGCCGCCGGCTGCGAGCAAGAGCGTTTCCCGCGCACGCGCGGCCGGCCCGCTGATGGAAAACCCCGATCCCGCTGCTGCTGTCGCCGCTTCGTCCGTGCTCAGGATCGAGCGCCAGGTCCTGCACGAGGCGGTGGCCGCGCGACTGCGCGACCTGATCATCGAGGGACATCTCGAAGCCGGCGCGCGCCTCAACGAGCGCCTGCTGTGCGCGCAGCTGCACATCTCGCGCACGCCGTTGCGCGAGGCGTTCAAGGTCCTTGCCACCGAAGGACTGATCGCGCTGCTGCCGAACCGCGGCGCCCAGGTGGTGAAAATGGGGCGCGAGGAGGTGGAGCATACGTTCGACGTGATGGGCGCGCTGGAGGGCCTGTCCGGGCAACTCGCCTGCCGTCACATCACCGAATCCGAGCTCGCGGCGATCAGGGAACTGCAGCGCCGGATGGCCGCGTGCCATCGCAAGCGCGACCTGCCCGGTTACTACCGGCTCAATCGCGCGATTCACGAGCGCATCAACGAAGCGGCACGCAATCCCGTCCTCACTCGCGTCTATCGTGCGGTCAATGCGCGACTGCATGCGCTGCGATTCCGCTCCAACTTCGACCGCGCGAAGTGGGACGCGGCGCTCGCCGAGCACGAGCAGATGCTGGTCGCGCTGGACAAGCGCGACGGCGAGCGCATGCGGCGCATCCTGGTCGAGCACCTCGCGAAGAAATGCGCCGCGGCGGTGCTGGCGGTGATGGGCCCGGAACCGGTTGCCGTGGCGGCGCCGGGTGAGACGGCGGCGCGCGGCGGGCGGGAGAACAAGAGGGCACGTTCCCCCAGGCGCTCGCCTCTTCCGGGAGCGGCGCGCCCGCAGGCGCGCATCGCTCGCTGAGCGACATGGCCGTCGTCGAACGCCGCGTGTTCGTGCAGCCCTCGCTGTATCGCAACGATCTTTCGCTGCGACTGCGGCGCGCGGTCAGGGGCGAGGTGCTGTTCGATGCGGCCGCGCGCGGCCGCTACGCCACCGATGCATCGATCTACCAGGTCGAGCCGGTCGGCGTGCTGGTGCCGCGCGAAGAAAGCGATGTGCGCGCCGCGCTCGCGATCTGCAACGAACTGAAGGTGCCGGTGCTGGCGCGCGGCGCCGGCTCGAGCCAGTGCGGGCAGACCGTGGGGCGTGCGCTGGTGATCGACTACTCGAAGCACCTTAACCGCGTGATCGCGTTCGACCAGGAAGCGGGTACGGCCGAGGTGCAGCCCGGGGTGGTGCTCGATGCGCTGAATGCGCTGCTCAAGCCACACGGCCTGTGGTTCCCGGTCGACGTCTCCACCTCGGCCCAGGCGACGATCGGCGGCATGGCCGGCAACAACTCGTGCGGCTCGCGCTCGATCGCGTACGGCAACATGGTGCACAACGTCGCGGCCATCGATGCGCAGCTGGCGGACGGGACGGTGGAGTTTTTCGGCCCCTTCGGGCGCGATGCGACGCGGCCGCTCGCTTCGGCGCGCAGCGCGCAGCTCGTGGCGCGCCTGTTCGAAATCGGCGCGCGCGAGAGGGAGGAGATCGACCGCGTCTGGCCGACCGTGCTGCGCCGGGTGGGCGGCTACAACCTCGACGTGTTCCGGCCGCGCAGCGAACGCCCGTACACCCCCGATGGCAGCGTCAATCTGGCGCACCTGCTCGTCGGCAGCGAAGGGACGCTCGCGCTGTCGCGGCGCCTGCACCTGAAGCTCGCGCCGCTGCCGGCCGTGCGCGTGCTGGGTGTCGTCAACTTCCCGACCTTCCGCGCGGCGATGGAAGCCCCGCAACACATCGTCGCGCTCGGGCCGACCGCGGTCGAACTGGTCGATCGCACGATGATCGAGCTCGCGCGCGCCAATCCGGCGTTTCGCCGCGTGATCGAGGGCGCGCTGACCGATCCGGCCGCGGCGATGCCGGAGGCGCTCCTGCTGGTCGAATTCGCCGGCAGCGAGAGGACCGCATTGCTCGGGCAACTGCGGCGGCTGGTCGCGTTGATGGGTGACCTCGGACATCCGGGCAGCGTCGTCGAGATCACGGCCGAGGCGGCGCAAAAGGACCTGTGGGATGTGCGCAAGGCGGGCCTGAACATCATGATGTCGCTGCGCGGCGACGGCAAGCCGGTGTCGTTCATCGAGGATTGCGCGGTCCCGCTCGAGCACCTGGCCGACTACACCGACCAGCTGACGGAGGTGTTCCGGCGCCATGGCACGCGCGGCACGTGGTACGCGCATGCATCGGTCGGCACGCTGCACGTGCGGCCGATCCTCGACATGCGTCGCGACGGCGCGCGCAGGATGCGCGCGATCGCCGAGGAGGCGGCGCTGCTCGTGCGCAAGTTCAAGGGCGCTTATTCGGGCGAACACGGCGACGGCCTGGTGCGCAGCGAATGGGTGGCGTGGCAGTTCGGGCCACGGCTGACGCGCGCGTTCGAGGAAATCAAGGACCTGTTCGATCCGGCCGGCCTGCTCAACCCGGGCAAGATCGTCCGGCCCGCGCGCATGGACGACGCGAGCCTGTTTCGCTTCAAGCCGGGCTATGCGCCGGCGGCGCTCGTGCCGGCGCTGGACTGGTCGGCGTGGGACGTGCAGAACGATCCAGCGACCGAAGCGCTGTCCGCGCCCGGGACCGGCGGCGACCCGGCGCGCGGATTCGCCAAGGCCGTCGAGATGTGCAACAACAACGGCCACTGTCGCAAGTTCGACGCCGGCACCATGTGCCCGAGCTTCCGCGCCACGCGCGACGAGCAGCACCTTACGCGCGGCCGGGCCAACACGCTGCGGCTGGCGCTGAGCGGGCAGCTCGGACCGGAAACGCTGGCGTCCGACGCGGTCGCCGGCGCGCTCGATCTCTGCGTGAGTTGCAAGGGCTGCAAGCGCGAATGTCCGACCGGCGTCGACATGGCGCGCATGAAGATCGAGTTCCTGCATGCCTGCCGGCGCATCCGGCGCCTGCCCTTGAAGGACCGCATGGTGGCGCATCTACCGCGCTACGCGCCGTGGGCCGCGCGCGTGCCTTGGCTCGCCAACTTGCGCGACACGGTTCCCGGTGCCGCCGCGCTCGCGGAGCGATGGCTCGGGTTGGCTGCCGGCAGGCACTTGCCGCGCTGGCGCGGCGACACGTTCCTCGCGGGCTTCCCGGCGGCGCGCAACGGGGCGAGCGCGGGAGCGACCGTCGTCCTGTTCGCCGACACGTTCAACAACTACTTCGAGCCCGAGAACGCCTTGGCCGCGCTGCACGTCCTGCGCGCGGCCGGCTATCGAGTCGAGATCGCGCGACCCGCACCCGCCGACGCGGAGCCGGCGCGCCCACTCTGCTGCGGCCGTACCTATCTCGCCACCGGACTCGTCGACGAAGCGCGCCACGAGGCGCGCCGCGTTCTCGCCGCGCTCGGGCCCTTGATCGAGAAGAACGTTCCGGTGATCGGCCTCGAGCCTTCATGCCTGCTCGGGTTGCGCGACGAGTTCCTCGCGCTCGGCCTCGGCGACGGCGCACGCGCGCTCGCCGCCAACGCGGTGACCTTCGCCGAGTTCCTCGCGCGTGAAGCCGGCGCGCGGCGACTCGCCCTGCCCTTGCGACCGCTCGCGGCCAGGCAGGTGTTGCTGCATGGCCATTGCCACGAGAAGGCGTTCGGCGCGTTCGAGCCGGTCAAGACCGTTCTCGGACTGATTCCGCAGCTCGACGTACGCGTGATCGAATCGAGCTGCTGCGGCATGGCGGGCAGCTTCGGCTATGACGCCGCCCATTACGCGATGTCGATGCGGATGGCCGAGCTGTCGCTGCTGCCCGCCGTGCGCGCGGCACCCGCCGAGGCGCTGATCGTGGCCAACGGCACGAGCTGCCGCCACCAGATCGGCGACGGCACGGCGCGCAGCGCGTTGCACGTGGCGCGCCTGCTGGAGCAGGCACTGGCGCCCGCTTAGCTCGCGCCTGCCGCAGCAAGTCGGCACCGCCTGATGACCTCCAGCGCCGCGCGCAGGTAGTACGCGGACGACGTCTGCTCGACGGGAAGCAGGACCTGCACCTGCGTCACCCCTGTCCCGACCGGATGCAGCGCGAAGCGCGTTGCCCAGGAGATCCCGTGCTTGAGAGAGAACCACTGTGTCACGTATGCCGTGTCGCCATGGATTTCGGTCGCGGTGTAGCCGGGCGCAATGCCCATCGGATACGACGCGACGTTCTGGCGCTCCACCAGGCAGCGCGCCATGGCATCGCGCGGGCCCGCCACGTCGACCTGCGCGGCGACGCTGAGGCCGTAACTCGCGACGATGTTTTCCGGGTCGTTCGCCGCGGCACACGCGGCGAGCAACGAGGCCGCGCCGAAGGCGCACAGGAGACGACGCGAAGGTCGCGTTGGCGCGTGTTTCTCGTCCATGGAAAAGGCATCGGGCCGCGAACGTGCGGCTCGATGTAGACATTATGCAACCCGCCTTCGTTCCCGGGCGATACCTTCGAAACGCTTCCGGCCCGATGTCCGCATGCGGCCCGCTCAGCCCGCGTCTTCGAACGGCAGGCCTGCGTACTGCTCCGCCAATGCGACCATCGCGTGATGCGAGGTCTTGAGGTACTCGAGTTCGTATTCCTGCGCGCGCTGGTCGAACTCGCTCGCATGCGGGAACCGGTGCAGCAGGTTGGTCAGGTACCAGGAGATGCGTACCGCGCTCCAGACGCGACGCAGCGCCATCGCGCTGTATCGGTCGAGCAACGCGGTCGAGCCGGCGGAGTAGAAGGCGACCAGCGCACGTGCCAGGTAGAACACGTCGGACGCCGCGAGGTTCAGTCCCTTGGCGCCGGTGGGAGGCACGATGTGCGCGGCGTCGCCGGCAAGGAAGAGGCGGCCGTGCTGCATCGGCTCGGCGACGTAACTGCGCAGCGGCGCGATCGACTTTTCGAGCGCGGGCCCCGTGACGATCGCGTCCGCCAACGCGCGTGGAAAGCGCGCCTTGAGTTCGGTCCAGAAACGACCGTCGGGCCAGTCTTCGATGCGCGTATCGAGCGGCACCTGGATGTAATAGCGGCTCAGCGTCGGGTTGCGCTTGGCCGCCAGCGCAAAGCCGCGCGGATGATTGGCATAGGTGATGTCGGGCAGGGGCGGCGTTCGCGACAACACGCCAAGCCAGCCGAACGGGTAGACCTTCTCGAATTCGCGCAGCGCGCCGGCAGGGACCGCCTTGCGCGATACGCCGTGAAAGCCGTCGCACCCGGCGATGAAGTCGCAGTCGAGCCGCACCTCGGCGCCTTCGTGCCGGAAGCGTACGGCGGGCTGCGCCGACGCGATATCGAGCAGTTCCACGTCCTCGGCTTCGGTCAGCAGCGCGGCGTTGCGCAGATCGGCGGCTGCGAAAAGATCGGCCTGGATGTTGGTCTGGCCGTAGACCATGAAGCGCTTGCCGACGTGCTTCTTCACGTCGATGAAGAATCCGTCGTCGCCGGCCCAGACCACCCTCATTCCGTCGTGCTCGTGCCCCTCGCGATCCATGCGCTCGGCGAGCCCGTTGGCCCGCAACACGTCGACCGTGGTCTGCTCGAGAACGCCGGCGCGGATCCGCGCCAGCACGTGTTCGCGCGTGTGTCGTTCGAGCACCACGCTGGCAACGCCCCGCCGATGCAGGATTTCCGCGAGCAGGAGTCCTGCCGGACCGCCGCCAATGATGGCAACCTGGGTTCGCATTCGTACCTCCCGAGCATGCGCCGATCATTGTGACAGTCTGACCCGGCGCGGACTCGACGTATGTCAGCGCGCGCACACGCTCTCGCGCCCGGCCCCGATGGGGCGAGTGGCCGCGCATCGCAGCGATGCAGCAATCGTGCGACTCGCGGCGTGCCGACTGCCCGCACGCATCGACAGCTTGATACCCTCGCCGTCCATGTTCCGGCCGCACGAAATCGCCGCGCTCTATTGCGTCGCCGCGATGCTCGCGGCTGCCGGGTGCGCCGCGACTGATCCCGCGCGCGGCGACGGCGTCGTGCATGCGGTCGAGGTGGCGCGCGGCGTCTACATGATGCAAGGCGTCGCCGGCGAAGTGGACAACGTCACGGTCGGACGCAACGGCAACGCCGGTTTCATCGTCGGCAGCGACGGCGTGCTTGCGATCGATACGGGCACGTCCTATCGCCATGGGCTGGCGTTGCTGGCCGAAATTCGCCGGATCACCGACAAGCCGGTACGACGCGTGCTGATCACGCACACGCGCCAGGAGTTCCTGTTCGGCGCCGCGGCGTATCGTGAACGCGGCGTTCCGATTGCGATGCATCGCGAGGCGGCGCAGCTGATGGCCGCGCGCTGCGAGAACTGCCTCAAGACGTTGCGGCGCGTGCTTGGAGAGGACGAGATGCGGGGCACGGCGATGTTCAAGCCCGATCTGGTATTCGACGCGTCGCACGAGTTGACGCTCATCGGCCGCCCCGTGCGGGTGCTGTACTTCGATCACTCCGCCGGCCCCGGCGATATCGCGGTGCTGGACGAGCAGACGCACACGCTGTTTGCCGGCGGCCTGCTCGACTGGAAGCGGATTCCGGACATCCAGGACAGCGACCTGCCGGGCTGGCACCGCGCGCTCGATGAACTGCGCATGCTGTCGCTCGCGACCATCGTTCCGGGCCATGGCCCTGCGGCGGGACGCGAGGCGATCGATGCCGTGGCGACCTACCTGAACCAGCTCGAGGCGCGGGTGTTAGAGTTGCTCGAGAACGGCGCCGCACTCAGCGAAGTGCCGGACGCCACCGCGCTGCCGGACTTCAAGGACTGGGATCAGTACGAGACGATTCATCGTCGCAACGCGTCGGTCCTGTTCGTGCGCAAGGAACGCGAGCACATGCTGGATTGAGGAGACAGACCCGATGATCCCGGTGCGCGTTCGCTCCGTTCTGGCCGTGGTGGCACTCCTGGCCGGCGTCACGATGCCGGCCGCCGACGCGGCGGTGGGCGGCCTGCCGACCGCGATCGGCCACGCCGATTCGTCGCCGGAATGGGAGCGCCTGCGCGAGAAGCTGTTCGGCGCGCGCGCCATCGATGCGACGTCCGGACGGGTGCAGCTGCTGGTGCCGTTGCGTGCGGCCTACGGCGCCTCGGTGCCGGTGCGGATCGTCTCCAAGCTGCCGCAGACGCCGAGCCTGTACGTCAAGCGCATCTACATCGTCGTCGACAAGAACCCTTCGCCGGTGGCCGCGGTGTTCGATCTCACGAACGAGGTGGGCCAGGCCGATCTCGAGACGCGCCTGCGCGTCGACGAGTACAGCCACGTGCGCGTGATCAGCGAGCTCTCGAACGGCGAGCTGCTCACCGACTCGCGCTACGTGAAGGTCTCCGGCGGATGTTCGGCGCCGCCCAACCGCGACCAGTTGCACAACCTCGGCAAGACGATTCTCAAGCTGCCGGACGGCGTCAGGATGAACGCGCCGACGCCGGTCGACCTGCAGGTGGTGCACCCGAACGACACGGGCTTCGAGCTGAACAACGTGACCGTGATGTTCATCCCGCCGCATTTCGTGCGCTCGATCAAGGTCACGTTCGCCGAACGCACCATATTCGAAGCCGAGCTGGATTTTTCGATCTCGGAGAACCCGGCGTTCCGCTTCAACTTCGTTCCCCACGGCGCCGGGGAACTCAAGGCCGAGGTCGAGGACTCGAAGGAAGGGCACTACGTGGGCCGTCTCATGGTTCAACCTTCCGACTAGCGCCGGCCTTGCGCAATCGCTCGTCCCTCCGAGGTGTGCTCGCCTTGTTGGCGGTGTTGCTCTGGTGCGCGCCGGCGGGTCCCGCCGCCGCCACCGGTTTCCCAGCCGACTATGCGCCGCTGGTCGTCGAGCCCGATGTCAGCGGCGGCCGGACCGAGTTCGACCTGACGGCGGCGCAGAACCGTGCGCGGCGCGAGCGGAAGCGCCTTTACGTGTACCTCGGCGCCAAAGACTGCCCTTATTGCCGCGCCTACGAAACCTTCCTGCGCCAGAACGCCGATGCACTGGTGCCCGAGTTCGCGCGCGACTATCTGGTCGTCGATCTGCGCAGCTCGTTGTCGGTCAAGGCGAACGCGCTGTACTTCAGGATCGGCGCGGAACGGCTGGACTACAAGACGTTCATGGATCGGATCGGCGACGAGCGGGCACGCCTTCTTGTGTATCCGAGCGTGTGGCTGTTCGATGCCGAGCTCAAGCCGCTGATGCAGATGCCGGCCGGCGCCGGCACGTTCCAGACCGTGCCCGAGCAGCTCGAGATCCTGCACCTCGTGCAATGACGAACGGAGCGGCTTGCGCGTGATCGCGGCAGGCGACCTCGCTGCGCCGTGGACCGTCCGGCTTTTCGGAAGCTGGGTCACGCAGGTCTCGCGCACGACAGCACGCGCCGACTTGCTGGCCGGCCTGCTCGGTGCGGTGCTGGTGCTTCCACAGGGGATCGCCTTTGCGACCCTCGCCGGCCTGCCACCGCAGTACGGCCTCTACACGGCCGTGATTCCGTGCGCGGTCGCCGCGCTGTTCGGGTCGAGCTGGCACGTCGCATCGGGGCCGACCAATGCCAACTCCCTGGCGCTGTTCGCCATGCTGGCGCCGCTCGCGATACCGGGCAGCCCGGACTACATCAATCTCGCCCTCACCGTCACGATCCTGGTCGGCCTGCTGCAACTCGCGGTGGGTGGGCTGCGCCTCGGCGCGCTGGCCAATTTCATTTCGCCCGCCGCGCTTCTCGGTTTCACAGGCGGGGCCGCGGCGCTGATCGCGATCCACGCGCTGCCGGATCTCTTCGGCTTCGGTGCCGGCGCGGGACATGGCACCGGTGCGCTGTTGCGCGACATCGCAAGTCGCCTGGGCCAGGTGCATGCCGGGGCGCTCTGCGTCGGCGTCATCACGTTCCTGGTTGCGAGCGCGGTGCGCCGGTTCAATAGCGACTGGCCGTTCATGTTGCTCGGCCTGGCCGCCGGGGCGGGCGCGGCGTTCGTGCTGAACCGTCTCGGTGCGCCATGGAGCGTCGGCCTGATCGGCGTGGTTCCGTCGCCGCTGCCGCCGTTTCGCGTTCCCGCCATCGAGTGGTCGCGGGTGCCCGATCTTCTGGGGCTGGCGGTCGCGCTGAGCATCGTCGCGCTGGGCCAGTCGATCTCGGTCGCCAAGACGGTGGCGGTGCGCTCCGGCCAGCGCATCGATCCCAGCCGCGAGTTCGTCGGCCAGGGGCTGTCGAACGTGGTCGGCGGCCTGTTTTCTTCCTACGTCTCGTGCGGCTCGCTCAACCGGTCGCTGCCGAACTTCGATGCGGGCGCGCGCACGCCGCTCGCCAGCGTGTTCGCGGCGCTCTGGCTCGTCGGCCTGATCGCCATCAGCGCAGGCCTGCTGGCACAGATCCCGATGGCGGCGATTGCCGGCCTGCTGGTGCTCACCGCCTGGAGCCTGCTCGACGTCAGGCGCTGGCGCCGGCTCGCGCGCGTGAATCGCACCGAGTTCGCCATCGCGCTCGCGACCTTCGCCGCCACCGTCTTCATCCGCATCGAGCTTGCCATCCTGCTCGGCACCATCCTCTCGCTGATGAGCTATCTGTACCGCACGTCGCGCCCGGCGATGCGCACCATGGGCTTCGACACCATGGCGCCGGACCGGCAGTTCGTGGTGGTCGACGATGCGCCGCATGCGCTCGGCGAGTGCCCTCAACTCAAGCTGCTGCGCATGGAAGGCTCGATCTACTTCGGCGCCACGCAGCACGTCGGCGACCGGTTGCACGCGCTGCGCCAGGGCAATGCGCCCAAGCACCTGCTCGTGATGACCAAGAGCATGAACTTCCTCGACGTCGCGGGTGCCGAGGTCTGGCAGGAGGAACTGCAGCGGCGGCGCGCCGAGGGCGGCGACCTCTATTTCCACCGGCCGCGGCCGCAGGTGATGCACCTCTGGGAGCGCACCGGATTCATCGAGGCGCTCGGCGCCGACCACATCTTTCCCGACAAGCGCACCGCCATTCATGCGATCTTCGAGCGCCTCGACCGCAACATCTGCGCGACCTGCCGCGTGCGCGTGTTCTGGGAGTGCCAGCACCTGCCGCCGCCGCGGAGCAAGGACGGCGAACCGTCATCCTGAGCGGAGCGAAAGGATCCCGGCTTCGCCGTGCGCAGAGGCGGTGGGCGCGGATTGCGCGGATGACCACGGATCCTGCCAAAAAATCATCCGCGTCGATCCACGGGAATCCGCGTCTGGTATTTGTCGCATTCGATTTGTTCCGTTCAGCGACGCATGCCCTACCGCCCCCCCGACACGTCGATGAACGTACCGGTCGAATACGACGCCGCGTCGGAAAGCAGCCACAGGATGGCTCTCGCGACCTCGTCGGCTGTGCCCCCGCGCAGCATGGGCACCGAGTTCTTGACGCGTTCGACGCGCTCCGGTTCACCGCCGCTTGCGTGGATGTCGGTGTAGATCACGCCCGGGCGTACCGCGTTGACCCGGATGCCCTCGGCGGCAACCTCCTTCGCCAATCCGATCGTGAACGTGTCGATGGCGCCTTTCGAGGCGGCGTAGTCGACGTATTCGCCCGGCGAGCCGAGTCGCGCTGCCGCCGATGAAAGGTTGACGATCGCGCCGCCGCTGCCGCCGCGGCGCGTCGACATCCGGCGCACCGCTTCGCGGGCGCAAAGAAAGCTGCCGACCACGTTGGCGGTGAGAACGCGCTGCAGGCGGTCCGCCGTCATCTCGTCGACCCGCATCTGCCGCTCGAGGATGCCGGCGTTGTTCACCAGCGCGGTGATGCGGCCGAACGCAGTATCGAGCCGCTCGAACATGCGCACGACATCGGGTTCGACGCCGACGTCTCCCTCGAGCGCGAGCGCCTTTCCGCCCTGGCGCGCGATCGCGTCGACCACGCTTTCGGCCGCGGCGCGATTGCTCTTGTACGTGATGCAGACGGCGTAGCCGCGCTCGGCGGCGAGGCGTGCGGTCGCGGCGCCGATGCCGCGGCTGCCGCCGGTGACGAGAACAACCTGGCTCACGATCGTGGCCCTCCGGGATGCGCGCAAAGTATCTGTTTCGGGAAACTATCTCCCTCCCCCGGTTGCGGGGGAGGGACGGGTGGGGCGCCGTTCGATAATCCTCGCGTTGCCCGCCCGCACAAGGAGACCTCGCGTGAAGACTCCGTCGCCGACCGTAATCGCTCTTGTGTCCGCCGTGCTCGCGGCATGCGCATCGAACGAGCCGCCCATGGACCCCAGGGCGATGGGTTTCTTCGTCACCAGCGCCGGATCGGGCAAGGGTGCCGACCTCGGCGGGCTCGCCGGTGCCGATCAGATCTGTCAGGCGCGCGCCGCCGCCGTGGGTGCGGGCAGACGAACGTGGCATGCGTATCTGAGTGCCACCGCAGCCGGCGGCGGGCCGGCCGTCGATGCACGCGATCGCATCGGTGCCGGGCCCTGGTACAACGAAAAGGGTGTGCTGATCGCCAACAACATCGACGAACTGCACGGCGCCAACGGCATTACCAAGGAGACCGCGCTCACCGAGAAGGGCGAGGTGGTGAACGGCCGCGGCGACACGCCCAACATGCACGACATCCTCACCGGATCGGATCCGGACGGCCATCTCGCGAAAGGCGACAAGGACACGACGTGCAACAACTGGACCTCGAGCGGCGACGGTTCCGCGGTGGTCGGCCACAGCGACCGCATGGGACTGCGCGACGACGCGGCGTCGCACTCGTGGAACTCGTCGCACCTGACACGCGGCTGCAGCCAGGAGGCGTTGATCGCCACCGGCGGCAACGGGTACCTCTACTGTTTCGCGGCGAAGTAGCGTCCACCGCGAATCCGCTCTCGTCCTGCGCCCCGCATCGAATGCGGTCGCCGCGTGCACGCCCGCGCGCCCGGGGGTACGCTGCGCCACCCGGCGGCGCAGGCGCCGGGCAACACGATGCGACCAATCAGCTGAAAGAGGCAAAAGGGGACAACATGAACGTCGAAGTGAATCGGCGCCGGGTCGTGCAGGCCCTGGGCGCCGCAAGCGCCGTCGCCGCCGCACCTGCGATCGTGCGGGCGCAAGGCGCGCGCAGTTCGGTCCGGGTCGGCTGGGCAATCTCGAAGACCGGGCCGTTCGCGCCCGGCGCGGGCATCACGCAGCTGCCGAACTACCTGCTGTGGGTGAAGGACGTCAACGACGCCGGCGGCATCACGGTCGGCGGGAAGAAACTGCCGCTCGAAGTCGTCGAATACGACGATCGCAGCCAGAGCGAAGAAGCGGTGCGGGCGGTCGAACGCCTGATCACCCAGGACAACGTGGACATCCTGCTGCCGCCGTGGGGCACGGGCATGAACCTGGCTGTCGCGCCGACGATCAACAAGGCCGGCTATCCGATGATCGCCCCGACGTTCGTGAGCGACAAGCTGCCCGAACTCGTCAAGCGCTGGAACAACATCTTCGTCATGCTGAACACGGCGGCAACCTATGCCGAGGCGGTGGTGGCGGTCATGAAGGACCTGCGCAGCGCCGGCAAGATCAACGACACGGTCGCAATCGCCCACGTCACCGACCAGTTCGGCCTCGAACTCGCGGCCGCGGCGCGCAAGGCGCTTCCCGCGGGCGGATTCAAGATCGCTTCGGACCAGGGTTATCCGATCAGCGCGCAGGACCTGTCGCCGGTCATCACCGAGGCGCAGCGAACCAATGCCGACACGTTCCTCGCCTTCAGCTATCCGCCCGACACGATCGGCCTGACCGAGGCCGCGCGTATCAAGGGCTTCAACCCGAAGGTGTTCTACACGGCGGTCGGCACCGCGTTCCCGCTGTTCAAGGGCAAGTTCGGCGCGAACGCCGAGGGCGTGCTGGGCATCGGCGGATGGA
>Ga0335077_10000257_pt1 | contig 56905 bp, 50 predicted proteins | sample Lox_Sample_31_FD_207151 | JGI IMG/M metagenome (GOLD analysis project Ga0335077, IMG submission 207151) | Soil microbial communities from Loxahatchee National Wildlife Refuge, Florida, United States - Lox_Sample_3.1 | ecosystem: Environmental > Terrestrial > Soil > Wetlands | place: USA... | reverse complement strand
GCCCGCGCGCGAGCTGGCGCGCAATCGCCTCGATGTCGCGTTGCCGCTGGCACGCTTTTACATCTCGCGGGCCCGCGCCAGCGGCGATCTGCGCTATCTCGGCTATGCGCAAGCGGCGCTCGATCCCTGGCTTGCGTCCACCGCGCCACCGAACGCCGCGGTGCTGGTGCTCGAGGGCACCATCCTGCAGAGCCGGCATGACTTCACCGCGGCGCTCGCAACCCTCGATGAGGCGTTGCGACGCAATCCCGATGACGTGCAGGGCTGGCTCACGCGCGCGACGGTGTTACGCGTCCTCGGACGCTATGCGGAGGCAGCCTCCTCCTGCGCGCATCTGGCGGCTCACGCCGATCCTGCGGTCGCGAGTCTGTGCTCGCAGGCTCTGCGTGGCCTCACGGGCCATCTGTCGGAGGCCTATGACGCCGTGCTCGGCTTGGCGCCGGAGTCGCTGCCATCGGCGGCGCGGGCCTGGCGCGATTCCGAGCTCGGCGAGATGGCAGTGCGCCGCGGAGATGCGAGCGCCGCGGCACGCTGGTTCCGCGACGGACTGGCACTCGCACCGGACGATCTGTACCTGCGCACGGCCTGGGCGGATCTGTTGCTGCGGCAGGGCCGTGACGCCGAGGTGCTGCAACTGCTCGCTGGATATGAATCGATCGAGCCCGCGCTGCTGCGCATCGTCATCGCGCAGACCCGGCGCGCCGATCCGCGCAGCGCACGCTCGCGTGCCCTGCTTGCCGAAGCGTTCGCGATCGAGCAGCGCCGCGGAGATGGCGTGCACCTGCGCGAGCAGGCGCGCTTCCTGCTCGACATCGAGCAGCGGACCGACGCGGCGCTCGCTGCGGCGCAGGAGAATTGGCGCGTGCAGCGCGAGCCCGACGACGCTCTGATTCTGCTGCGTTGTGCGCGCGCCGCGCAGCAGCCCGCTGCGGCCGCCCCCGTGCGGCTGTTCCTGCAGCAGCAGGGCCTGGAAGATGTGAGGCTGCGCGAATGAGACGCGCTCTCGAAGTGTTCGCGCTGCTGCTGCTCTGCGGCTCGTCCGCCGAGGCGCATATAGCGAGCAACGCTTTCCTCAGTATCGATGCGGCCGGACAGCAGCTTCAAGGCTCGATCGAGCTCGCGATCCGTGACGCGGAGCTGGCCGTCGGCGTCGATGCCGATCACGATGGCAAGATCACCTGGGGTGAGCTCCGCGCGAGCAGTGCCCGGTTGCAGCTCTACCTCGCCGAGCATCTCACGCTTGCGACGCACGACCGCAGCTGCGCGCTGCGATTCCGCTCGCTGCAGGTCAACGATCGCATCGATGGTGCCTATGCCTGGCTGTCGTTCACGGCGCACTGCGCCGTGCCCGTGCGCCAGCTCGCTATCCGCTATACGGTGCTCGATGGCGTGGATCCCTCGCATCGCGCGCTGCTCAACCTGCGCGCCGGTACGATCGTGCAGAGCGGTGTTCTGGGCGGCAGGGCCGACGCGCGTGAGTTCGACCTCGCCGCGCCGGCGCGCTGGCGCACCTTTCTCGAATACCTGCATGCCGGCATCGGGCACATCTGGAGCGGCATCGATCACCTGCTGTTCCTGTTGTCGCTGCTGCTGCCGGCCGTGCTGCTGCGCCGGCAAGACCAGTGGGTGCCGGTGGCCACCGCGCGTCCGGCGCTGCTGAGCACTCTGAAGGTCGTCACCGCCTTCACGCTCGCGCACTCGGTCACGCTCTCGCTCGCCGCGCTGAACGTGGTGCGCTTGCCGAGTCGGCTCACGGAATCGGTCATCGCGGCATCCATCATCATCGCTGCTCTCAATAATGTGTTTCCGATCGTGACCGAGAGCCGCGCCCGCATCGCATTTGCCTTCGGCCTCCTGCACGGCTTTGGCTTTGCATCCGTGCTCGCCGATATGGGATTGCCTCACGGTGCACGGCTGCTGTCGCTGTGCGCATTCAACCTCGGTATTGAGATCGGTCAGCTCGCAGTGGTGCTCGCGGTCATGCCGGTGGTCTTCTTGCTGCGCAACGACGCACGCTATCAGCGCGCCCTGATGCCGTGGGGATCGATGAGCATTGCGGCGCTCGCCTCGGTGTGGCTCGTGCAGCGCGCGCTTCTTTCCGGGAGCTAGCTCGCTCGCATTCGCGCCGCGTTTGACCTTATGCTGGCCGCGTGGCGCGCCAGAGCAGAGTCGGCTTCATCGGTCTCGGTAACGTGGGTGGCAAGCTCGCGGGCAGCCTGATGCGCCATGGCATCGATCTCACGGTCCGCGATCTGAATGGCGCTCTCGAGCAGCCCTTCGTTGAGGCGGGCGCGGCGCGCGCCTCATCACCGCAGGCAATGGCCGAACGCGTCGACGTCGTGATCACCTGCCTGCCTTCACCGGCCGCTTCTGCTGCGGTGATGGAGCAGCCCGACGGCGTACTCGCGGGACTCGGGCGCGACAAGATCTGGCTCGAGATGAGCACGACCGACGCCGCCGAGGTGCGGCGGCTCGGCACCCGCGTTGAGGCGCTCGGCGCCGCGGCCATGGATTGCCCGGTCTCCGGAGGTTGTCATCGGGCCGCCACCGGCAACATCTCGGTGTTCGCGGGCGGCAGTCGGCAAACCTTCGAGCGGGTGCTGCCGATCCTGTCAATCCTCGGTCGGCGCATCCTGCACACCGGCGAGCTCGGCTCGGCCTCCGTACTCAAAGTCCTGACCAACTATCTGGCCACCGTGCATCTCACGGCGCTTGCGGAGGCCCTCTCCGTCGCCAAAGTCGCGGGCATGGACCTGAACACGACGTACGAGGCGATCCGCATCTCCTCCGGCAATTCCTTCGTCCACGAGACTGAGTCGCAGGTGATCCTCAACGGCAGTCGCGACATCAGCTTCACGATGGATCTCGTCATCAAGGATGTGGGGCTGTTCGAGCGGCTGGCCCGCGATCTGCACGTGCCGCTGGAGCTCGCGCCGCTCGTGCTCGGCATCTTCGAGGACGGACAGCGTCGTTACGGACCCCGAGAGCTCTCGCCCAACATCATCAGACGCCTGGAAGAGGCGTGTGGCATCCGCGTTCTGGGCGAGGGCTTCCCGGCGCAGATGGTCGATGATGAGCCCGAGGCCCCCGGGTACGAGGTGCTGCCGCGGCGGCGCGTCCCGCCGTAATGAAACGTTAACAAATCTGTCAAACTATAGTGGCAGCGACGAAAGGGGGGAGCACGAAATGAGCGGGCTTGCGTTTCTCGACCGCGAACGAACCGTGGCAGGTCCCGGGTTCAGCCGCTGGATGGTGCCGCCAGCCGCACTGTGCATTCATCTGTGCATCGGGCAAGCCTACGCTTTTAGCGTATTCAATCTGCCGCTGACGAAGCTGATCGGGATCACGCACTCCGATGCCTCCGACTGGAAACTCACCGATGTAGGCTGGATCTTCACGCTCGGCATCGTCTTTCTCGGTGCCTCGGCGGCCCTCCTCGGCCGCTGGGTCGAGGAAGGTGGACCGCGGCGCGCGATGTTCACCGCGGCGCTGTGCTTCGGCGGTGGATTCCTGGTGTCTGCCGCCGGCGTCTATGCCCACAGTCTCGGCATCATTCTGCTCGGGTACGGAGTGATCGGCGGCTTCGGCCTCGGACTGGGCTACATCTCACCGGTCTCCACGCTCATCAAATGGTTTCCCGATCGGCCCGGGATGGCGACCGGCATGGCGATCATGGGATTCGGCGGCGGTGCGCTCATCGCCTCGCCGCTCTCCGTCTGGTTACTGGCGAAGTTCTCAACGCCCACGCACGTGGGCGTGGCGGAAAGCTTCATCTGCCTGGGTGTCGTCTACACCTGCTTCATGCTCATGGGAGCGGCCCTGGTGAGAGTGCCGGCACCGGGCTGGCGGCCCGCGGGCTGGACCCCGCCGGCGCAAGCAACCAGGCTCGTCACGACGGCCGATGTCTACGTGTACGAAGCGCTGCGTACGCCGCAGTTCTGGCTCATCTGGTGGGTGCTGTGTCTCAATGTCACGGCAGGCATCGGCGTCCTCGGTCAGGCCTCCGCGATGAGTCAGGAGATGTTTCCGGGCAAAGTCACCGCGGTGGCGGCCGCCGGCTTCGTCGGTCTGATGAGCCTCTTCAACATGGGCGGGCGCTTCTTCTGGGCATCGATCTCGGATCTGATCGGCCGCAAGAACACCTACTTCTGCTTCTTCGTTTTGGGGACGATCCTCTACTCGCTGGTCCCCTCGACCGGCGCAACCGGCAGTGTCGCGCTGTTCGTCGTGTGCTTCCTCATCATCCTCAGCATGTACGGCGGCGGCTTCGCGACCGTGCCGGCCTATCTCAAGGATATGTTCGGCACGCGCTACGTGGGCGCGATCCACGGCCTGTTGCTCACTGCCTGGTCGGTGGCGGGAGTGCTCGGCCCGGTGCTCGTCAATTACATCCGCCAATACCAGATCGATCACGGCGTGCCCAAGGCGCAGGCCTATAACGTCACCATGTACATCATGGCCGGGCTGCTGGTGATCGGCTTCTTCTGCAATCTGTTCGTGACGGCAGTGCACGAGCGTCATCACATGGACAGACAGGTGCCCGAGAGGGCCGTACTGGCTGACTGACGGAGGCACCATGGCGACCCCGGCGCAACGCACGCGACCCATCCATTTGATCCTCGCATGGGGCCTGGTCGGCATCCCGTTTCTGTACGGCGTGCTGCAGACCCTGAAGAATGCGCTGAAGCTCTTTCAGTAGCCGCCGCGTGGCGGCCAGGAGAAAGATCTAAGCCGCGCGCCAGCTGGCGAGCAGTTGCGCCTCGCGCTCGGGTGAGAGTCCCGCCTTCAGCTGGCGGCGCTCGCTCTCGGGGCGTTTCAAAAACCAGGCGAGCGTATCGCGCGTCGTAACCGCAAGCGGTGTAATGCGCAGCCCGGCGGCGATCGCGCGCGCATCACTCACCTCGGCGAAGCTGGCGTCATCGCCCGTCGCCGGATACCACATCGGCAGATCCGTCCCTGGTTCCACCTTCTGCCGCTCCAGAAAGTCAGCCGGCACCCACACGGCGCTGGGCTTCGGCTGCGGCTGCGCGAGAGCCTCCGCCGCGGCGATGCTCTCCGCCACGAGCTGTCCCATCGTGACGTGGCCTGGAGGGGTCACGACATTGAACGTGCCGACGGTGTTGTGCTCGATGCAATCGAGAGTGAAGCGCGCCAGGTCGCGCGCATCGATGAACTGCGTGGCGGCGGCGGGTGTACCCGGAGCCAGCATGGGGCCGCCGCGCGCGGCGCGCGCCGGCCAGTAGGTGAAGCGGTCCGTGTAGTCCTCGGGGCCGACCACGAGTCCGGGTCGCAGCACCATCAGCCGGTGCGGCATGGCGCTCGCGGCGGCCTGCTCGCACAGCGCCTTCAATGGACCGTAGGTATCGCCGTTGATCGTCTCCACGCTCGGATCGGTGAGCTTGCCGAGGGGCGCGCTCTCGTCCACCGGCTTGGCGAGGCTTGCGTACGCGGAGATCGAGGAGATGAAGACGTACCGCTGCACGTGCGGCGCCAGCAGCTCGGCGCTCAGGCGCACCTGTCGGGGCACGTAGCCCGAATCGTCGATGACTGCGTCCCAACTGTGGCCTCGCAGCGCATCGAGCTGTCCGTTGCGATCGCCCTTGAGCAGCTCCACGTTCGGAAAGCGGTTGGGAGCGCTACGACCGCGATTGAAGAGCGTAACGCTGTGGCCGCGCTTCAAGGCCAGCTCGGTGATGTGCACACCGATGAAGCGCGTTCCACCCAGAATGAGGATGCGCAAGCGCTGCGAGTGCTCGCCGGCCCCGCTACGAGCGGCGACCGCGCACAGCGCTCCCGATGTGCCGATGAACTGGCGCCTGTTCATGCGCTCATGCTAGCGAACCGGCAAGCGCTGCGCACGTCGCCGGCAAGATCGCTACGGCGATCACGAAGAGCTCCAGCTCGGTGTGAGCCCCGAAGGCGGCAGCCGCTCCCGGCTCTAGCCTCACCGCCGAATGCGCTGCTAGCGGCTCAACGTTGCAATGACCCTCGCCCGCGAGCACGAATATCATGCGCCGTGCCGTCGCAGGCTCCAGCTGCACGCGGGCGCCTGCCTCGAGGGTGATGAGCTCGAGCGCCAGGCCGCGCTCCGGAAAGGTCCCGAGAACTTTGTGACGCACACCGGGCGCGGACGCGGCCCGCCACGCAAAGCCGTCCGGCCGCAGAACGACCGGGGTTTTGTACTGCGGCTTGGGATAGACCAGCGGACGCCCGGTAACGAAACGCCAGATCGCCTCGTAGCCATCCTCGTTTTTCTTCCCCTGCCCCGTCGTGCGACGGAACACACCCCCCTCGAAGACGCCCTCCTTCAGCAGGGCCTCGCGACCACGGCGCAGCTGCTCCGGACTGAGATAGCCGAGTCCGCTCGCTCCGCCGACCTGCAACAGCAGCACCATGCGATCGGGACCGCCTTCCTGAGGTCCGTAGTGCACGCCTTCGGGAAAGTAGGCAATCTCGCCCGCGTCGATCCTCAGCTCCCGCCCCAGTGGCACCGAGCCTTCGAGGCAGAAGCGCACCTGATCCCAGGCATGACGATGCCGCGGCGAGTAGTAGTCCGCGCCCTCGTTCGCGAGCACCAGAAGATAGTTGTCCGGAGTGTTCTCCACGCCTTCGAAAAGACGTTTGTGCGCCATGCGTCCAGCTCGCTGGGCTGCGAGATTCTCGCCCCACGGCATGCGACCTCCATGCACCACATCCATGGCACTGCCTGCCGCTCAGGAGACGCCGCCCGCTGCGGCGTGCATGCCGGCGATGCGACCGAAGGTCGCGGCGCGCAGCACGGACGTGCCGGCGGGATACTGATGGTAATAGAGTCCGGTCACCTCGCCGGCCGCGTACAGACCGGGGATCGCGGCACCCGATGGCGTCACGACCCGCGCGCGCGCATCCGTGCGCACGCCACCGAAGGTGAACGTGATCGCGCAGGTCAGCGGATAGCCGATGTAAGGTGGCGACTCGATGCGGAAGGCCCAGTTGGACTTCGGCGGCACGAGCCCCGAGGTCGCACTGCCATCGCGAACGTGAGCGTTGAAACGTCCCGGTGCGATCGTGGCGTTGTAGGCCGCGACCGTGTGCTCGAGCGCGCCGGAGTCCAGGCCCAGTGCCTGCGCGAGCTCTGCGAGCGTACCCGCGGTCACCGGCGGCTGGTCCGTCAGAATGATCGCCTGCACGTGCTCGATCCGCAAAGTCGTCTGATCGCCGATGAAGAACGCCTTCTGCTGCTGATGGCGCCAGATCTCAAAGGCAAGCTCCTCGAAGGTGCTGTCGAAGCTGTCCTTGCCCTCATCGTAGAAGCGCGCGGCGCGCGCGTTCACGACGATCCCGTAGGGGAACGCATACAGCACCGCATCCGGCTTGTTCGAGCGCGCATCGATCGGCTCGCCGTGGAACATGTCGAACTGGCCGGCTGTTGCCGCACCTTGCTCGAGCGCCATGCGCAGTCCATCGCCGGTATTGTTGCCGAGCGTGGGCGCGATGAGCGGCAGATCACATGCGCGCGCTCCCAGGTAGCGCGTCAACATCTCCTTGTTTCCCTCGAAGCCGCCGCAGGCAATGACGACCGCCGGCGCTGCGAGTCGTGTGCACATTCCGTCACGATGTCGCACCATCACGCCATCGATGCGTCCCTCTTCGTTCGTGGTGAGACGCACGCCCTCGGTCTCGTACAGAATCTCAGCACCGCGCATGCGCTCGAGACTCGCCGCGAGCCCGTCGACGATGCCGATGCCACCGCGCGTTGGCATGCCGAGGCCACCGCCGGTATTGCGGTTCGGAAACGGCTGCTGAAAGTAGGTCAGAGCGACGCCGTGTTGCTCGAGGAAACTCAGGGTCCGAGTGACTTCACGCTCGAGCGTCCGACAGTACTCGAGATCCGCCATGCCGCCTGAGACTGCCTCCATCGTGCTCACGAATGCAGGATCGAGCTTGCGATCCTCGGTGATGCGGAACCAAGAGCTGGTCCAGCGCGTGGCGCCGCCGCGATGCTCGCGGTCGGCGCGCTCCACCACGGCGATGCGCGCCTCGCGGCGCTGCGTGCGCGCCGCCTCCGCATAACTGCACGCGGCCGACAGTCCCGCCGCACCACAGCCGAGCACGATCAGGTCGTACCTCGAGTCGCGTTCCACGCCGGTGGCTCTCCGCTTGCAGCACGTAGCGCGCATCGTTGAGAGCGATGCGATATGCTCAACACCTAGGTTACCGCTTCCACGCTGCGACGTGAAGCGCAGGCGTCGGCGGAGACTTGCTCAGATGCTGAGAAATCATTTGCGCCTCGTGATCTTCGCGATCGGTCTGCTCGTCGGCGTGCAGGCGCCGGGGTTCATCGATCAATACAGCAAGCGCGTGAGTGCCCACTACATCGAGGCGCAGCGCGCTTTCAGCGGCTTTCAGCAAACGGCCGATCGCTACTTCGGAGGCAGCGTAGAACAGCTGATCGCGCATCACTCGGCGAGTAGCGACCGCGTCTTCCAGGACGAGGCACAGACGGTCGCGAGACTGTACGCACGCCTCAAGAGTCTCGGCGCCGAGCTCGATGCGCTGCGCGGGACGCTGCTCGCACGCATGTTTCATGTGGCCGTCGCACCCGATCGGGACATTCTCAACGAGACCATCGCGGCCTACTCATACACGGTGCCGCTCAATGCGGACGCCATCCTGTGCGGCGTGGGCATGGGATTCGTGCTCTCCTTCGTCATCGAGTCGATCCTCGTAGGCGGTCTCAGTCTGGTGCGGCGCGAGATGTTTCGCGCCACCTCGACGCGCTCGCCACCCGCGCGCCGCCGCGAACCCTCGCTCGCTTCCGAAGTCGGACAGCGGCGCCGAGATTAGACAGCTACGAGCACGCGACTTGGATTCGCACAGCACCGGGATCCCGATAGCGCCGCCTCGGGATCACGCACAGCGCATCACCGGTCTGGCGCTGGCAGCCGCCGGCGCGGTCGCCTTCTCCGGCAAAGCCATCATCGTGAAGCTGTCGTACCGCTACGGTGTCGATGCGGTCACGGTGATCATGTATCGCATGCTGTTCGCGCTGCCGTTGTTTCTGGTGCTGTCGTGGTGGGCCGGCCGCGGACGGGCGGCGCTGAGCGCGGCCGACTGGCGGTTGCTCTTTGGTCTCGGCTTCTGCGGCTATTACCTCGCGAGCTTCCTCGATTTCAGCGGCCTGCAGTTCATCGGTGCGAATCTCGAGCGGCTGATCGTCTACCTCAGCCCCACGTTCGTCCTGGCCCTGAGTACTATCCTCTTCGACGTGCGCGTCACACGCACACAGTGGATCGCGCTGGCGGTGAGCTACCTGGGCGTGGCGCTGGTCTTCGGACACGACCTCTCGGTCACGGGCGCACACGTCGCGCTCGGCTCCGCGCTGGTGCTGGGCAGCGCAGCCAGCTACGCCGTGTATCTGGTGTTCAGTGGACAGGCAGTCAAGCGGCTCGGTGCCATGCGCATCACGGGAGTCGCAACCAGCATCGCCTGCGTGCTGTGCATCCTGCAGTTCTTTCTGCTGCGCCCGGTCGCCTCCATGGTCGTGGCACCCCAAGTCATTTCCCTGTCCGTGCTCAACGCGACGCTGTGCACCTTTTTGCCGGTGCTGCTCGTGATGCTGGCGATCGAGCGTGTGGGTGCGCCGCTCGTCGCCCAGACCGGCAATATCGGCCCGGTCTCGACCATCATCATGAGTGTCCTCGTGCTCGGCGAGCCCTTCACTGCCTGGCTGCTGGCAGGCACGGTGCTGGTGCTAGTGGGAATCGGCCTGCTGGCGCGGCGCTGAGCGCGACTGCGAGGAGGCCCGCGGCTGCAGCGTCTCGAGCAGCGCGCTCGCGCTCAGTGTCCAGCCGAAGAACGACTCGACGTTGAAGACCGTGGCCTCTTGTGCCGATTGCGGTCCCGCCTGCATGGTCGCGTCCGTGACGAGCAGCGGCCAGTACTCGTGGAAGTAGGCATCGCGCAGTGTGGACTCGACGCAGACGTTGGTTGCGATGCCGACGAAGAACAGATAGCGGAGGTCACGCACCCGCAGCACCGAGTCGAGCGTCGTTCCCGCGAAGCCGCTGTAGCGGGTCTTCAGGACGACGAGGTCACCCTGCCGCGGGGTGAGCTCATCGACGATTGCAAAATCCCAAGTGCCCTCGATGAGCAGCGTGCCCTTCAGCTCGGGCCGCGCCCGCATCAGGCACAGCGCCGTTTCCTTGCGGGGATTGGGGGACGCGCTGCCGCCGCCGTTGCTGAGATCGGCCTTGTAGCCGGTCTGCAGATACACGACCTGCATACCCGCCGCGCGCGCAGCGGTCCCGAGCCTAGCGATGGTGCGCACGACGTGCGCCGCACCTGATATGTCGATGCCGGCGAGATCGAGCAATCCTCCGCGGCTTGCGAAGGCGTTCTGCATGTCGACCACGATGAGCGCCGACTGCGCGAGGCTCACCTCGATCGGCTCGGGTCTTGTGGGCAGCTTGAGCATGCGCGCGAGCCTACGACGGGTGCGACGCCGGCGCCAGCGGCGGCTCAGTTCGGCTTGAGACCGTAGACGTCCAGCTCGCCGAAAACGGTGCCCTGACCCGAGCTCTTGCCCGTATCGTTGCCGCGCGTGCCGACGTATACCTTGCCGTTGGCGATGGTCGGTACGGTGAACTTCACGGCGTTGCCTGCCGTATCCGTCGCCCCGCCACTGTTCCACAGCTCGTTCTTGAGGTTGGTCGCATCATAGGCATGCAGAACCGCGGGACCGCATCCGGGTGACTGCTGCGTACAGTACTGGCTCACGTCGAGCGCCCAGACGATGCCATTGGTCGTTCCGCTCGCAGACACCGAAGGCGTGCTGCCCGGAAAATGGAAGCCGGTGCTCGGTGAGCTCGTCGTGCTCGCTGCAGTGAACATCGCGGTCGTCGTGTCGAGCTGGAAGGCCGACAGGGGCGCGTTGACCCCTGCGACGTACAGATTGTTGTTCCAGAGCGCCGGGGTGGAAAAGATGGCGCCATGGAAGCTGTTCTTCGTGCCGAGTGAGATCTGCTCCCACGCGTTGGCATCGCCCAATTGACCCATTTGATCGCGGTTGATGACGTACAGCTGCGAGTCCTTGCCGCCACCGAGCGCCAGATGCGTGACCGGGCTGCCCGCGGGCAGGTCCGCCAGCACGGCCGCGCCACCTGCGCCGAAGTCGTAGTCGTTCGACTCATCCGAGGCCTGGTCGGAAGGAGTGAAGTAGTCCATGACCTGGAGCGTGTTCGACAACTTCAGATAGGAATCGCCATAGTCATTGTTGGGCGCGCTCGCATTGCCGGCATCGAAGCCGCCATTGGCGGTGAGCAGGTAGAGATTACCGGCAGCATCGGCGGCCGGCGCGCCGCCGCTCATCCAGATGCCGCCATAGCCGACGTTGGGAACCACGTTGAGCACGCTCGTCTGAGTGAAGGTCGAGCCGTTGTAGCTGTAGCCCATCACCCAGCCGTAGTACGGCCCCGTATCCTCGTGCGATGCCCACGCGACGTAGACGGTACCGTTCACGAGCGCAAGTCCCGCGCGCTGATTCTCGGTCTGTGGATTGAACTTGACCGTTGAGCCGCCATCTCCGGTGCCGGGGAAAGTCGTGCTCGAAGTGATCGCCATGGGCGATCCCGGCTTCTCGTTCCCGGTCGTCAGATCGATGGCGTGCAGGCGCTGATAGAAGTTCTTCTTCGTCGCCGAGTCCACTGACTTCGAGAGCACGTAAAGAATGCGGGTCGCGGGATCGATCACGGGAGTACCGATCACTCCGACCTCCGGAGTGATGTCACCGTAGCCCGAGCCCACCACGTTGCCCGTGGTGCCGGAGGGCACGGTGATCTCTCCTGCGTTGGCGCCGTGATTCGTGTCGATGAGATTGGCGGTCCAAAGCTGCAGGCACGGACTCGCATCGGCATCGAACGCGAACAGGCCGTCGTGCGCGGTGGCCACGAACACGACGTTGTGCACGCCGCCTCCCACCGTCAGATTCGCGACCCACAACGGCTGCGCGTAGATGGCACCATCGACGGTGCACGAGAAGAGCTTGCCGAAACTGGCCGTGGTGACGTTGGCCGTGGTGAGCGCGTACTCCTGCGCATTGCTGCCGTCGCGCGCAAGATCATTGTGATAGGTGTAGGCGCCCGCAAGATCCGTGACCCCGATGGTGGCCGAGCTGCTCTTGCTCGTATCGGAGACACTGGTGGCCGTGAGCGTGTAGACACCGGCGGCGGACGGCGCGGTGAGCGTCACATTCACGCCGCTCGCGCTCGCCGCCGGGTTGAGCGCGCCACCAGTGGGGCTGATGCTCCAGGTCACTCCGGCGGCATCGTTCGTGGTCGCCGAGATCGACAGTGGCTGAGTCACCGTCAGGCCTGCGCGCAGCTGCGACACAGTGACGGAGAGCGTCGCACCGGCCACGGTGAGCGCGAGATTGACGGACGCGCTCTGCTGCGGGCTGCTCGAGTCCTGAACCTTGAAAGTGAGCGGCGTCGCGCTCACGACGGCACCGGGTACGCCCCCTATGGCACCCGTCTGGGCATTGAGCGACAGCCCGCGCGGCAGCGTGCCGGCACTGATCGACCAGGTGTACGGCGGCGTTCCGCCATTCTCGGTCAATGCGGCCGAATACGTGCTGCCCAACTGTCCCGACGGCAGCGTGGTCGCCGGGATCGTGAGCGTCACTGGCATGATGGTGATGGTGAGCGCGGCGGATTTTGTCAGCGCGGGCTTGCTCGAATCGCTGACCGTGACGGTCAGCGCGCTACTGTTCACAGCAGCCGTCGGAGTGCCCGAGATGAGTCCGCTCGAGGCATTCAAAGACAGCCCACCGGGCAGCGCGCCAGTGCTCACGGACCATGACAGTGGCGCAGCCCCCCCGGTTGCCGCGAGCGTTGCCGAGTAACTGTTGCCCACTTGCCCGTTTGGCAGCGAGGTGGTCCCGATGCTGAGCGGCGGGGTGGTCGAGCCACCGGAGCCGCCGCCACCGCCACCACCGCATCCATAGGGCAGCAAGAGCGCGCACAGCGCTAGAGCCGTCCACGGTCGGACCAACACGGTCGCAGATCTTCGATGCGTGCCATTCATCATGCGGAAACTCACGAGCGGCCGGTTTAGGATCCGGCATTCCACCCTGAACATAATCTGATTGCGTTGTTCTGCAGCAAGAGCTGCCGGCGCGATCTATTAGACTCAAAACGAATCCGGCTGCCAAGAGCAATCTTGCGGCTGCTTGGAGTGACGAAGTGAAGAAGTAAAGAAGCAACGCAGGAAACGCAGGCCCGCGCGGCCCGGAATCGTCACAAGGCGCGCGCCTGTCTCCAGGCAGAGACACGCAGGCACGATGTTTGAAGCCGCGGTGCGTGGGAGGCCGTCGGTCGATCTGTTTGAATGCCTGTCGGCGCCCCAGGCGGCGCCGGTCTCATCTACAGCTCTACAGCACGTAGGGAATCAACGCCCAGCTCGCGCTTCGATAGGCCGCGTAGCGCTCGCCGAACTCGCGCGTCATCCATGACTCCTCCAAACGCGCCTTGAGCGCTAGCGAAATGAAGGCGAGCGCGAATGCGAGCAGTCCGTGAACGCGTCCCGCCGCGAGACCCGAGCCGAACAGCGCGAGCAGTGCGCCGCTGTAGATCGGATGGCGGATGTATCGGTAGGGACCGCGCTGGATCAGCTCATGGCCGATCTTCACAGTTACGCTGCCGCTCCAGTTGCTGCCCAGCGTGATGCGCGCCCACACACTGAAGGCGAGTCCGATGACAACCAGCACGACTGCGCACCAGTAGCGTATCCAGCCTCCCGGAATCAGCTGCACTTGAAGCCATGCCGGTCCACGGTGTGTGGCGAGCAGTAGCGCCACGATGAGCATCGCGCCGAGGAAGGCGAGCCGCGACAGCGGACTCTCGCGGCGCTGCGTGGTCTTCGCGGACTGTGCGGCAATCAGCCAGTACACGATCCACAGCAGCCACAGCGCGGCGATCAGTTGTGTGGGCCAAACGCGCATTGCTCAGCGCCCCTCACTGGCCGGTTGCCAGTCGGCGCGTCCTGCGCGCCAGAATATGAACGCGGCAAAGTCAGCGAACTCCTCGTCCCGTTGCGTCTTGGTCGAGCCGATGCCATGGCCCGCCTCCGCATCGACACGCAGCAGCACGGGCCGCATTGTTCCGGAAGCCTGCAGGCGTGCGGCGAACTTGCCGGGCTCCCACGGGGAGACACGTGGGTCATTGAGACCGGTCGTGATGAGCACGGCCGGGTACTGCACGCCGTCCTGCACGGCGTGATACGAATCCATCGCACGCAAATTCCGAAATCCCTCCTCGGTCGTCACGGTTCCAAACTCCGGAATGTTCGGCGGCCCATTGGCCGAGAACTCCGACCGCAGTGGATTCGCCGCAGGTACGCGGTCGATCACGCCGGCAAACAGATCCGGACGCTCGGTGAGCGCTCGACCCATGGTGATGCCGCCCGCGGAGCCACCGGTGATGAATAATCTTTCCGGCGTGGTCACGCCGCTCTTGATGAGACTCTCGGCGCACGCGATGAGATCACGCCAGGTATTGGGCTTGTTCGCGTCCTTGCCTCCGAGCCTCCAGGCCTCGCCCAATTCTCCGCCGCCGCGCACGTGACAGACGGCGTAGTCGGCCCCCTCGTGCATGAACGTGATCATGCGCGCATTGAATTCCGGCAGCTGCGAGATGCCGTAGGAGCCGTAGGCATCGAGGAGCACGATCTGCGGTCCCTGGGCATTCACGGGCGCGACCAGTGTGAGCGGCACCAGGACCCGGTCATGCGCGGTCGCCTGCAAGTCCCTGAAAGTGAATTGCGCCGGATCGTAGGCGGGCCGGGCGCCGAGCTCGAGGCTCGAAAAGGCTCCTCGGGCCGGATCGTAAGCGAACACCGTCGGTGGATCGATCCAGCTCTCGAGGGTCAGCTGCAGGCCGGCAACGCGCGCATCGGTGAACGTCGCGGTGATGTAGCCTTTGAATGGCAACTCGATCACTTGCACGTTCGCGCTGCCGTGCGCAATGCGCAGCAGACGTGAATAGATCCCCTCGCGAGCAAGAACGTACAGGGCATCGGCTGCCACGTGAATGGACTCGATGACGCGCTCGCGCTGCGGCGGCACGAGCGTTCTGGCCGCCGCGAGCGGCTGTCCGGCGTGCAGCGCCAGAACTTTGAAGGTCGGCGCATCCTGATGGGACAGGAGATAGATCTCATCGCCGTACACGTCGATCCCGGTGACGTTGTCGCTGCGCGCCGCGAGCAAGCGCCACGGCGCCGCGGGATCCGCCGCGCGCGCGAGCGGAGCCACCCAGTATTCCTGCTCGTTCTGCACCCCGTTCACATTTTGAAACACGGCATAAGGCGAGCCCGGGAAGGTTGCGATCACGGGGAATTGCGCTGCCGAGAGGTTCATTCTCGAGGCGTTGCCCACCGCGGTGCCGATCACGCCGTGGGGCTGCGATCTCAGGTCCCAGAGCGTCGCGGTGGCGTTCTGATACTTGGCGGTGGGTGGATCGCCCGGCTTGAGCGCCGCAAGCCGCAGGATGAACATCTGCTTGCCGTCAGCGGTCCATGCCGGCGCGCCGTACTGGGTGCGGTCGACCGGGCCTGCAACCTGCGCTCCGGTATCCGCGTCGTAGACAAACAAAGATGCGTTCTCCGAGCCGGCCTCCGCTATGGCGACCGCGACCCGCGCGCCGTCGGGTGAGGCCTGGAAATAGTTGATCGCGTAGGGCTTGCCGCCATGCGCCGCACGCAGCTTGGAAACATCGAGCAGCTTGCGTGTGCCCTTGGCATCCCTCACGAGCAGATCCAGATTATCCGAGCCGGGCAGACGCTCGGTGTAGAAGGTGCGACCGCCGTAGAGCTGATAGGGTTGTGCGCCGAAGGTACCTGCGGTGACGACTCCGAAACCGCCACCAAACTCGCTCACGCGCTTGGCAAATGCCGCACGCGGGCGAATGGAATCGAGCACTTTGCGCGTGTATGCGCCCTGCGCGCGCAGCCACGCGAGCACATCGCCATTCAGGCTCTCCATGTAACGGTACGGATCCTTCACGGTGATACCGTAGAGCGTCTCCTGAAATGGCCGCACGGCTGCGACAGGAGGCTTGGTGCCCAGCTCGACGGGTCGCACCTCCTCTGGCGCCGGTGCGCCCCATGCTGCGCGGTTCGCGAGGACCGCGGCACCGAGGAGCGTGGGCAAGTGACGTGTGAGCTGTCGCATGAGCACCGTCCGCTGTCGCGCGAGCACTGAAATTGCGAGCGGCGAATAGTAACCTTGAGCGGTACGCCGTTGAAAGGTCGCACCTTGCCCGCAACGCCCGCAGCCACGTCCCTGTAGACGCATGTTGCAGCTCAAAGCTCTGCGTGCCGTGAGGGCTTCCCTTGGCACTCGCTCGATGCTGATCGCGCTGATCGTCGCGTGCGCTTTCTTCATGGAAAACCTCGACGCGACCATCATCGTGACCGCGGTGCCGAGCATGGCGCAGAGCTTCGGCACCACGGCGACGCGCATGAGCCTCGGCATCACCGCCTACGTGCTCGCGACCGCGGCCTGCATTCCGGCGAGCGGCTGGCTCGCCGATCGCATCGGCGCGCGCAATGTCTTCTGCGCCGCGATCGGCCTGTTCACCGTCTCCTCCATGGCCTGCGGCGCCGCACCGGGCTTTCTGGCATTCATCGCGGCGCGTGTCGTTCAGGGTGCCGCCGCCGCGATGATGTCTCCCGTCGGTCGCCTGGTGGTGCTGCGTACCGCGGAGAAGCGCGATCTGATGCAGGCACTCTCCACACTCGTATGGCCGGCGCTCTTCGCACCGGTTCTCGGGCCGCCGCTCGGCGGTTTGATCACGAGCGCCGCCTCCTGGCGCTGGATCTTCTATGTCAACGTACCCCTCGGTCTCCTGGGTATGGCTCTGGTGCTCATTTTCGTTCCGAACCAGAAGGGTTCCGCCCATACCTCCTTCGACCTGCGCGGTTTCGCCCTCACCGGCGTGACGCTCGCCTGTCTGACTTACGGACTCGACCTGATCGGCACGCGCGGAGTCAACGTGCCGCTGGCGACGAGCATGCTCGTTGGCGCCGCCGCGTTCGGGGTGCTCGCCGTGCGGCATTTGCACAGCGTGCACCATCCGCTCATCAGACTCCAGACCTTGAAGGTGCACAGCTTCTTCGTCGGCAGCGTCTCGGGCGGCAGCATCTCCAGAGCCGCCATCAGCGCCACACCATTCTTGCTGCCCTTGATGTTTCAGGTCGGGTTCGGCCTCTCCCCGGTGCAGTCGGGCCTGCTGTTGCTCATCTACATGTCCGCGAATCTGCTGATGAAGTCCATCACCAATCCCATCCTGCGGCGTTACGGCATGCGCAACGTGCTGCTCTTCAATGGTGGGCTCGCGTCCGCGTGCATCGCCGCGTGCGCGCTCATCTCGCCGTTTCTGCCGCGCGCGCTCAGCGCTCTGATCCTGATCCTCGCCGGCGCCAGCCGCTCGATGCAATTCACGTCCATCACGTTCGTCAGCTTTGCCGATATCAGTCCCGAGGAGCGTGTGTCCGCGAGCGTCATCTTTTCGCTCACGCAGCAGATCAGCATGGGAATGGGCGTCGCGGTTGGCGCCCTGATGCTCAATTTCAGCCGTATCGCACGGGGCACGGCGGAGCTGGGGCTGCCTGACTTCCGTCTTGCTCTGGTGTTGGCAGGCGTGCTGAGCGCGCTCGCGCTGGTGTCCTACTCCGGCCTGCCGGCGGATGCCGGCGCCGAGATCAGCGGTCACAGGCCGCGCGCAAGCACCTAGACAAGGCGCACGCGGCAGCGACATGGCTCCCTCCCAAACCTTCGGCTAACATCTGCCGCGTGCCTGCCCCGGGTCGCATCCTCGTTTTCGGTAGTTTGAATACGGATGTGGTGCAGCGGGTTACACGCTTGCCGCAACCAGGCGAGACCGTGCTCGGCGCCGACCTTGCGACATTCACCGGCGGCAAGGGGGCCAATCAATCCTGCGCGGCCGCAAGACTCGGCGGACGGACCCTGATGGCCGGTATCGTGGGAGATGACTCGCTCGGCGCGGCCCTCATAGCCGATCTGCGCGCACTCGGCGTCGATGTCTCCCTCGTGAGCCGCTCGCCGAGAATGACCGGCACGGCAACTATTCTCGTGTTGCCGGACGGGGACAACGCGATCGTGCTCTCACCGGGCGCCAACGCGGATGTCGGCCCGGAGCTCGCCGCCCAGGTGGTGGCGGGTCTCGAGCCGGGTGACTGTCTGCTGTGCCAACTCGAGGTTCCGCTGCCGGCGACCGCTGCAGCGCTTTCTCTGGCCCACGCACGCCACGTGCGCACGATTCTCGATCCGGCTCCCGCGTGTGCGCTTCCAGATAGTCTGTTGCAACACGTGGACATCCTCACGCCGAATCAAACCGAAGCGAGCACCCTGCTCGACTGGGGAAGCCCCATCGCGACACTCGACGAGGCGTGTGTGGCGGCGGAGGCACTGCGGGCGCGGGGCGCACTCAATGTCATCGTCAAACTCGGTGCGCTTGGTTGTCTTGTAAGCACCGCCAACGATGCGCGGCACGTGCCCGCCGTGCCGAGCGATGTCGTGGATACCACAGCCGCCGGCGACACTTTCAACGGCGCTCTCGCAGTCTCGCTCCAGGAGGGTCGAGAGCTCGTCGATGCTGCGCGCTTTGCGGTGTGTGCAGCCAGTTTGGCGGTGCGCCGCCGCGGTGCAATTGCCTCGATCCCCGCACGCGTCGAAGTCGATGGGCTTGCACAGGAGCTGAGCTCGCGCCACGGCTGATCCCGTACTCGGGCGCCCACGCTGCAGCGCCTATTCCGGCGCATGTGCGGCGCGCAGGAGCTTACATAAGGGGCATCCTCGCTGAGCTTTCGTCCAATTCTGCGACACAGTTGTCGCCAATGACCGACGCCTGCCGTCGATCCCGAGCGCGAGCTAAGACAAGATGTCGGGCAGCGGTGGAATGAGGGATCGAGGAAAACAGCCGTGGCTAGAGTGCTCAACGCACACGCGTCTGAAGACATCTGGCATCTCAGCATCGAGGATTTGCTGGCGACGCCTGACGTCCCGCGAGTCGCCGGTCCGGGTCCCTTCGTCATCAATCTGAAAACGTCTGGGACCGCCATCAGCCCACCCCCGCGCGGACTATTGCGTTTTGACCGCCTGCACATCTACCAGATCGTGCGCAGCCACGAGGGTGAGACGCAGTATCGTCTGCGGCTAGGACTCATCAAGTCCCAGGCCGAGCTCGAAGCGATCCTTGCGAAGGTGCGCGAGCATTACCCGGGAGCGATGCAGGAAACGGCAGAAGCGGATGATGAGGCCGCGGTGGCGGCCGTGACGCGGGCAACCGATCTTGCAAGGCCGCCCGCTCGCTCAGACACGGACGCCCGCAGAGTCCAGGTGCCGGCGAGGCCTTCCTCTGCGCCGCGGGCGATGCAGGAGCCCGCAAGGGTCTCCTCTTCAGCGCGAACAGCCCCACCGATTGCCGCGGCCCCGACGGCAGTTGCCGCTCCGAGCCCGGCTCCAAGCAGAATTGCGACTCAGGCTACCGTGCCAGCCCCGCGAGTGGCCGCGCCGCGACCGACGCAGCGCGCGGCGGCGGCGACTGTCAACGAGGTGGTGCACGCCGCCGTGCACCCGGTGGCGCCCAGTGCCCCGCAGGCTGCTGCGGCATCCGAACAGGACTATGGCTGGGACATCGACGAGCTGCTTCCGGACCTCGCGCGGGATAGCGTGTCGAGCGCCGCACGGCCGCCGGCCCGCGCGTTCACGCAAAAGTTGGCTTACGACCCCAATGCGGTCACGGACCAATTCGAGGCGCTCGCCGAGCCAGAGGTCGATCCGCAACGCAATCCGCCAGGCGAGCTGCACGCGGATCCGCTCACCGATCCGACGGTCGAGCTGGAAGCTGAGTCGCTCAGGGAGCCCGAGATCGAGCTGCAGGCCGAGACAGAGACAGTCACAGAGCCGGAAATCGAGCTGCAGGCCGCGCCGCTCAGCGATGCTCCGGACGAGCTCGAAGCCGAAACACTCTCAGACCCCGTGATCGAGCTCGAATCTGAGACGTTCACGGAGCCTGAGATCGAGCTCGAATCGGAATCAATCACAGAGCCGTCGATCGAGCTGGAAGCCGAGCCGGTGGAGCTCGCCGAGCCTGCGCGCATTGCGCCAGCAGCCGCGCTTTCAAAGCCCGTCGCAGTCACGCGCATCGAGCTTGCCGCGCGCGTCGAGATTCCGACTCTGCACCCCGCACCCCCGCCGCCACCCCCGGCGCCGGCACCAGTACGAGTGCAGCCTCCGCCGCCGGCCGCGGCACCAGCCCCGCCTGTGCAAAGAGTACGGCCGCAGGTAGGACAGCGTCTGCCGGAGGAGTCCGGTACGCTCGAGCGGCTAGTCGCGAAGATCGATGCGATGATCGAGTCCGCGGAGACTCACGACAAGAGCGCGCGAGCGACGTTGCGCGCTGCGAGTGCGGCGCCCTCTCCCGCTCGAACCGCACCGCCTGTTGCGGCGGCCGCGCCGGCCCCTGCTCGTGCCGCAGCGCCCGTTGCCGCAGTGCCGCCCGCCGCTCGAGCCGTCCTATCGGCTGCACCCGCCGCCCCGTCCACTGCGCCCGCAGCGCCTTCGCCGGGCCATCCGCCGCCGTCACGCAGTGCCCCAGCGGGCGGTCCGCCCCGAGCCGGGGCCCCGCTGATGGACAGCACTCAGACCGTCCGTGCCCTAAGCCTGGACGAGCTCGCCGAACCCGAGGACGCCCAATGGTTCGCCATCGAGCTCGCGCGCGGCGGGGACCAGATCGCCGCCGAGCACGTGCCGAACCTAGACATATTCAGCGAATACCGACTCTACTCGATCACCGGGCTCGATCAGGACCGCGTCGTTCACGTGCTGCGCGTCGGCTTCTTTTCGAGCGAGGTCGCCGCCGAAGCCGTCGCTGGCTATCTTGGAACTTATTTCGAAGCGCCCGCCGTCAAGCGTGTGAGCCACTCGGAACGCGAGCGCTTCGCGGAGCGCCGCGTTCGGCCGCGCAAAGACGTCGGGGCCACGGGCACGCACGCCGTGATCGAATTGGTCGCCCCGGCTCCCCTCCCCGAACGCTCTACCGAGCCGGCCGTCGGCGACAGCGGTAAGCGCCCAGCGCTCGATGCGGCGGCTCTCGCGGAAAGCGGCAAGCGCCGCGCCCTCGAGGGGACATCGCTATGGTCGCGGCTGCTCTCGCCGCGCAACCGCTGACACCGCCGACACCGCTGAACGCACCGTCGCTTCGCGATCCGAATGTAGGCGAGAATGCATCGTCTCGGCTACCCGTACGCGAGCGCTGCCATGTTGACGACATTTCCTGCTGCCTCTCCCGCAGCTCACGGCGGGACGACCGTCCAGCCGTTCTGGATCGATCTACTCGAACCGAGCGAGGCTGAGATCGCCCGGGTGAATGCGACCTGGCAGCTGCGTGTGCCCTCACGCGCACAGTTGCAGGAGATCGAAAGCTCGAGTCGGCTGCGCAGCGAAGCCGATGTCCTATATCTCAGCATGCCTCTCTGCCTGCGGCCGCCTACGGACGACAACACGCCAGTTCCCATCGGATTCGTGCTCTCGAGCGCGATAATCGTGACGGTGCGCTTTGCGAGCCTGCACTCGTTCGACCATGTGCGGGCCCGGATGGAGCGCAACGGCGATATCAAGGGTAGTGCCGCAGTGTTTGCGGCACTGATAGAGGAAATGGTCGACGTCGGCGCCGACACCCTCGAGATGCTCGCCGCCGACTTGATGGCGATCTCGCGCGAGGCCTTCAATCGAAGTGCCAAACGCGGGCGCCGCTCCACCCGCGTGAATCGGCTGTTGCGGGAGACACTGATCACGCTCGGCAGCAACGGGGAGACGCTGTCGCAGATCCGCGAGAGTCTGACGGGCCTGCAGCGCATCGTCGATTTCACGGGCGAGACGGCTCGCGACTGGCTGCCCAAGGACATCCAGGTCAGGTTGAAGACGGTGCGCAAGGATTTGAGCTCGCTCACGGACTTCGAAGCGCATCTCTCGAGCAAGGTTCAGTTCCTGCTCGATGCGGTGCTCGGCTTCATCAACACAGAGCAGAACGACATGTTCAAGGTGCTGACGATCGTATCCGTCGTCGGGGTTCCGCCGACGCTCATCGCCAGCATGTACGGAATGAACTTTCACAACATGCCCGAGCTCGGCTGGCGCTGGGGCTATGCCTACGGGCTCACACTGATTGCGCTGAGCACCCTCGTGCCGATCGTGTGGTTCAAGCGGCGCGGTTGGTGGTGAGGTACGTCCGCAAGCGCAGAGCGCTCACGCAGTCATCGAAGCCATCGTCGCTTGCCGCTATAAACCTTTAATAATCAATAACTTATATAATAACGCACGGCGCCGCCAGCGCGCCTGCAGCGCCGGGGGCGTGCGATCCATAGGGCCAACGTCCCATTGCGGCACTGCGGTTCCTTTTTGGAGACTCGCGCAACCGCGCCGTAGCAGCTGTCTCGTGCGGTCTCATCAGAACGGAGCCTCGTATGAAAAATTTGAATCTCCTCAATCGGACTCTATTGACGCTGGCCTTCGCAGCGATGCTCACGTGCGCCTGGGCACAACAAAACGCCCCAGTGGTCACTAGCAGAGTCCAAAAAGTCGAAGCGACGGTGAAGTCGATCGACTATGACACGCGTGAGGTCTCGGTGGAGGGCCCGAACGGCCTGGTCAGCTTCAAGGTCGACCCCTCCGTCAAGCGCTTCGACAATGTACGGGTCGGCGACACGGTCGTCATCAGCTATTACCAGGGCATTGCCGCACAGATGTCGAAGGGCGGAACCAAGGTGTCAGCGCCGGCCGGCTCGACATTCGCCTATCGTGGCAAGGGTCCACAACCCGCTGGTGGTGCTGGCGCCTCCGTAACTGCGACGGTCGTCATCGAGTCCATCAACACGGACAACAACACGGTCGTTTTCAAACGATCCGACGGCTCGACGGACATGATCGCGGTCAAATCGCCGAACATGCAGCAGTTCCTCCACACTCTGAAGCCCGGTGACGCGGTAGACGTGACGTACACGGAGTCGATCGCGGTGAATGTCGTGCCCAAGAAGACGAGCTGATACGAGTCAAGACTAGATCCAGGGAACCGACAGGGGCTCGGGCGTCGCGACGACGGCCGAGCCCCTTTTCGTTGCTTGCGAGCGTCGTTTTCATCACACCGAATGTATGGTTCATCACGCGGACGGCGCAGTTCGTCACAGTTCACCGCTCGCGGCGTGCGGGTTGCCAGCGGCGGCGCTTGCATGCGATCCGCCGGCATGCTTGCGGCTGCCCACGGTTAGTGTGAAGCTTGTGACAGGCGGGCAATTCTCGTCCGAAGATCATTGACCACAGTCCGTCCGATCCACAAATCGGACACTCGCATCAAAATCAATGCAAAGGGGGACCTCATGCGTTTCAAGATCATTTTGCTGTCGCTCGCGTTCGCGCTCGTTTCGGCGGCTGTCTATGCGGACCTGGAGCCCTGGAAAGACTATTCGGTGAGCGACGCCGTCTGGTCGATCACGACGATCAAGGTTCACTCCAACATGGACGATGCCTACCTCGAGGGCCTGAAGAAGACCTGGGTAGATTCGAACGAGGTCGCAAAGAAGCTGGGGCAGATCGAGGAATATCACATCTATCGCAGCGACTTGCCAGGAAGCGGTTCCTTCAACCTGCTGCTGGTGGTCAAGTTCAAGAACTCGGAGGCATTGGCGCCGAGCAAGGCCCGCTACGATGCATTCATGAAGGAGTGGGGCGAGGCGCGCAACAAGCAAACCACCCAGACTGCCCAGCATGACTATCCGGCGATGCGGGACATCACCGGCGAGTACATGATGCGTGAGGTCACGCTGAAATAACTCGCCGCGCGCCGTCGCGTGCCGCGGCTCGAAAACGGCCGGAGGCAGCGCCTCCGGCCGTTTCTCTCACCCGGTCTCAGTCGTCTTCCCGTCCCGCGGGCCTAGTCGTCTTCCTCGTCCTGCTCTCTCAACAAGTGCGCGAGAGCCGCCCGCCGCCGCTGTCGCTTGCGGCGGATGCGGCTACCGACGAGCAAACGCACGAGTCGGCGGTCGTCGTCTGCACCCTCGCTGTCCTCATCGTCGTCAGCATCCTCGTCGGAGTCTGCGTCTGCGAGCTTCTCGCGTACGAGATGCGCGAGCAGCAGATGGCGTAGGCGGCGCCGACGGCGAATCTTTCCACCCACGAGCAGCCGCACCAGCCGGCGGTCCTGCCCGCCGCCCTCGTCCTCGTCCTCATCGGACTCCTCATCATCGGAGTCCTCGTCGGCCATCTTCGTGCGCAGAAGGTGCGCCAGCAGCATCTGGCGCAGGCGTCGACGGCGTATGCGCCCGCCTATCAGGAGTTTTACGAGACGGCGATCTTGCTCGCCAGCGCCCTCTTCCTCCTCACCGCCCTCGTCCTGAGCTTCCTGATCTTCCTCGCCCTCACCCGCCTTCTCGCGCAGCAGATCCGCGAGAAGCAGACGGCGCAGGCGCCGTTTCTGTATGCCACGCCCGATCAGAGCGCGCGCGACTTCGCCATTGGCTGTTTCGCCCATGTGTGATCCTCACTCTAGTTTGGGTCGCACGACCCGTTAGGTTGTGCGGCGGGATTGGGAGCGCTCCGACTGCAACGCACCCGCGCCGCTTCCCGGCTTCGAGTTCAAACTTTGCCGGATCAAACTCCGGAGAATTGCCCGGCTCAGCACCTCGCGCCGCATGAGGCGTGCAGCGGAACTGTGCTCGATCAATGGTTCGAGCAGCAGGCGATGCAGATCCTCATCTTCCTTGGACTTGATGGCGCCATTGTCCGACGCGTCGCCCATGACACAGGCGATCCCCGCCTCAAAGGCTTCCTCGAGCAGCTCCTCGATGGGGCTGTCGCTTCCTTCCTTGGCCAACGTGGCCTTTTCTTCCTCAGAGAGCTCGTGGCGCCCCGCGGTGTCGACGCTCTCGAACTTGACCACCTGGCCACTGTCGGTGTCGAGCGAGAAAATGAAGAGCTTGCGCTTCGACTCGTCGCTGTCAGCCATCCGAAGCTCCTTACGCAAGCGCGTTTGCGCGGCTTGCGTGCGCGTGAACGTAGCCGCGATGCTTCCAGTCGTTCGGATCCTTCCAATCGCTCGCGAGTTCTAGTCGCTCCGCCAACGAGCGTCCATAGGACCTTGTGCCGATGGTCCGCCGCGCGTCGCAACAATCGGTCATCACAGCGACACACGCGTGTGCATGCAGGAGCCGAGGCGTAGCGCGTACGCACTGCAGTCGCGCCTCATCACGAGAGATCTGCGGCCAGGTGGGACGAAGGTCCCACGCGCCCGCAGCACGCGGCGCCGCATAATGCGGCGGTCCGCCCATGGATGCGTACCGTGAAACAGCCTCGCCGAACGTCCGGCTCAGCGACCGCGTTGCGTGCGAATACCCGCTGTTCGTCATTCGACTCTTCGAGTACGAGCCTGACCACGGGCTCGACGGCGGCGCATCCGCTGGAGCCGACCTGTCACTGCTATTTTCGAGGAGGACGCTGACATGGCGAGCCGCGAAGTCTCACGTGGTACTCCACACAACCCGCTCTCGGACGAGGAACTGCGGCGGATCGAAGCGTGGTGGCACGCCTGCAATTATCTGTCCGTGGGCATGATCTATCTGCGCGACGATCCGCTGCTTAAGCAGCCGCTGAAGCCTGATCACGTAAAGCACCGCCTACTCGGCCACTGGGGAGCGAGCCCGGCACTATCCTTCGTGTGGGCGCATCTGAATCGCGTCATCAAGCGCGACGATCTCGACGTGATCTTCATGGCCGGCCCGGGACACGGAGCGCCGGGCGTGCTCGGCCCCGCCTACCTGGAGGGGACTTACTCGGAGGTGTATCCGGACAAGACCGAAGACGCCGAGGGCATGCAGAAGTTCTTCAAGCAGTTCTCCTTTCCGGGCCACATCGGCTCGCACGTAACGCCGGAAACTCCCGGATCCATTCACGAGGGCGGCGAACTCGGCTACAGCCTCGCCCATGCCTACGGCGCAGCGCTCGACAATCCGGATCTCATCGTTGCCTGCGTGGTGGGTGACGGCGAGGCGGAGACCGGCCCACTCGCGACGGCCTGGCACTCGAACAAGTTCATCAATCCGGTGCGCGACGGGACCGTACTGCCGATTCTCAATCTCAACGGCTACAAGATCGCGAACCCGACGATTCTCGCGCGCATCACGCACGAGGAGCTCGAGGCGCTGTTCATCGGTTACGGCTACAAGCCGCATTTCGTGGAAGGGTCGGACCCGGGCAAGATGCATCAGCAGATGGCCGCGACGCTCGATGCGGTCCTTGCCGAGATTCGCGCGATCCAGAAGAAGGCGCGCACGAGCGGTCAGGCGGAGCGGCCGCGCTGGCCGATGATCGTGCTGCGCACGCCCAAGGGCTGGACAGGACCGAAGGAGATCGGCGGTCACAAGCTCGAGGGCTCTTGGCGCTCACATCAGGTGCCGTTCGCGGACGTGCGCGGCAATCCGGCGCACCTGCAGCTGCTCGAGAGCTGGATGCGCAGCTACCACCCCGAGGATCTGTTCGACGCGAACGGACGGCTGCGCGCGGAGCTCAAATCGCTCGCGCCAACGGGAACGCGGCGCATGAGCGCCAATCCGCACGCCAACGGCGGCCTGCTGCGCAAGCAGCTGAAGCTACCCGACTTTCGCGAGTACGCCGTGAAGCTGACGCAAGGCAAGGCGGTGCTGCACGAGAACACACGGCCGCTCGGTGAGTTCCTGCGCGATGTCATGCGCAACAACATGACGAGCTTTCGCCTCTTCGGCCCGGACGAGACGGCCTCTAATCGCCTGCAGGCAGTCTATGAAGTGAGCAAGAAGACCTGGATGGCGGAGCTGCTCCCAGAAGATGCGGACGGCGGCGAGCTGGCGCGCGACGGCCGGGTGATGGAGATGCTCTCCGAGCACACCCTCATGGGCTGGCTCGAGGGCTATCTGCTGAGCGGCCGGCATGGTTTCTTCCACACGTACGAAGCGTTCGCTCACGTCGTTGACTCGATGTTCAATCAGCACGCCAAGTGGCTCGACATCTGTAAGAACCATGTGCCGTGGCGCGCCTCGGTATCCTCGGAGAACATTCTGCTGTCATCGACTGTATGGAGGCAGGACCACAACGGTTTCTCGCACCAGGATCCGGGCTTCATCGACAACGTGACCAACAAGAGCTCCACGGTCACGCGCATCTATCTGCCGCCCGATGCGAACACGCTGCTGGTGGTGGCCGATCAATGCCTGCGCTCCACGGATTGCATCAACGTCATCGTCGCCGACAAGCAGAAGCATCTGCAGTTCACAAACATTGAGGAGGCCGTCGTGCACTGTGCCAAGGGCGTCGGTATATGGGCACGCGCCAGCACCGATGAGGGCGTCGAGCCGGACGTCGTCATGGCCTCCTGCGGCGATGTCGCGACTCAAGAGGCACTCGCCGCGACCGCCATCCTGAGAGAGCGGCTGCCCGATCTGAAGCTGCGTTTCGTGAACGTCGTCGACCTCTTCAAAATGCAGCCTGCGAGCGAGCACCCGCACGGCTCGACGGACCGCGAGTTCGACAGTCTGTTCACGCAGGACAAGCCCGTCATCTTCAACTTTCACGGCTACCCGTGGCTCATCCACAAGCTCGCCTACCGCTTCAAGAACCACGAGAACATCCACGTGCGCGGCTACAAGGAGAAGGGCAACATCAACACGCCGATGGAGCTTGCCATTCTCAACCAAGTCGACCGCTTCGATCTGGTGATTGACGTGATCGACCGGGTGCCCTCGCTGGTGACGCGTGCGGCGCATCTCAAGGAAGAGATGAAGAATGCGATCATCGAGAATCTCGCCTATGCGCGCAGCGAAGGCACGGATCGTCCCGAGGTGACCAATTGGGTCTGGCCCTGGTGAGGTGCAATGGCGACCCAGGAGGTTTTCCTCATCCGGCATGGCGAGACCGAGTGGAGTCTCAGCGGCCAGCACACGGGCCTCTCCGACATTGCGCTCACCGAGAACGGTCGTCGCGTCGCCCGGGAGTGGCGGCCGTTCGCAGCCGAGAAGACGCTCGCTCTGGTGCTCACGAGTCCGCTGCAGCGCGCACGCGAGACGTGCGATCTGGCGGGACTCGGTGAACAAGCCGAGATCGACCAGAACCTGACCGAGTGGAACTACGGCGACTATGAAGGTCTGACGCCACAGCAGATCCGTGCCCGCCAGCCCTCGTGGATGATCTTCGACGACGGCTGCCCCGGGGGGGAGAGTGCCGAGCAGGTCGGCACCCGCGTGGATCGTGTGATCACTCGTGTGCGCACCGTGCGCGGCGATGTGGCGCTGTTCGCGCACGGTCACGTTCTGCGCGTGCTCGGCGCGCGCTGGCTGGGATTGCCGGCGGGCGGCGGCGCGCATTTCCTTCTGGAGACCGCGACGCTGTGCGTCCTGAGCTCCTACCACGGCGTGCCCGCCATCAAGCGCTGGAACGCACCCCTCATCTCGCCAAGGGCGGAGTCCACATGAGCACGCAATCGCAGATGGCAAGCGCAGCGCCCACAGCCGGCGCAACGCGCGTGGGTCTCGGCGCGGACGCTCTGCAGCGTTCGGTGCTCGACAATCTCGTGTGTCTGCAGGGGCGCTTTCCCGAAATCGCGACGCCCCGCGACTGGTATATGGCTCTCGCCTACAGCGTACGCGACCGACTCATGGCGCGCTGGATCCAGTCGGTGAGGGCCTACGAGAAGCGGAGCACGAAGGTTGCCTGCTATCTCTCCGCGGAATTCCTCATGGGTCCGCAGCTGGGCAACAGCCTCGTGAGCCTCGGCATCGAGTCCGACACGCGCGCGGCACTGCGAGCGCTCGATCAAGACCTCGACAGCCTGCTCGAGATCGAGGAGGAGCCCGGCCTGGGTAATGGCGGTCTGGGACGGCTCGCGTCCTGTTACCTCGATTCGCTCGCGACCTTGGAACGGCCCGCGCTTGGCTACGGCATCCGCTACGAATTCGGCATCTTCGATCAGGCCATGCGCGACGGCTGGCAGGTGGAGGTCACCGACAAGTGGCTGCAGCGGGGCAATCCCTGGGAGATCGCACGCCACGACGTCGCTTATTACGTGCCCTTCGGCGGTCAAACGCAAGCCTACAGCGACGAGACCGGATCCTACCGCGTGCGCTGGGTGCCGGCGCATCAGGTGAAAGGCATCGCCTGCGACACTCCCGTTCCGGGCTACCGCGTGAACACGTGCAATACGCTGCGGCTGTGGAAGTCCGAAGCGGTGGAATCGTTCGACTTCCAAGCCTTCAACACCGGCGACTACTACCAGGCGGTGAATGACAAGGTCATCTCCGAGACCCTCACCAAGGTGCTCTACCCCAACGATGAGCCGCAGATCGGCAAGCGCCTGCGGCTCGCGCAGCAGTACTTCTTCGTCTGCTGCTCGCTGCAGGACATGCTGCGTCTGCTCGAGTCTCGGGGCGAGCCAGTGCAGCAGTTCGCCGACTGTTTCGCGGTGCAACTCAACGACACCCATCCTTCCATTGCGGTTGCCGAGCTGATGCGGCTGCTCGTCGACGTGCGCGCGCTGCCCTGGGATGAAGCCTGGGAGATCACGCGCGCCGCGCTCGGCTATACCAACCACACGCTGCTGCCGGAGGCCCTCGAGACCTGGCCGCTGCCGCTGTTCCGGGAACTTTTGCCGCGGCATCTGGAGATCATCTACGAGATCAATCGGCGCTTCCTCGATGAAGTACGCAGCCGCTTTCCGGGAGACGAGTCGAGAGTCGCCCGCATGTCTCTCATCGGTGAATCGGGCGAGAAGCAGGTACGCATGGCGCACCTCGCGAGCGTGGGCAGCCACGCCGTCAACGGCGTCGCCGCGCTGCACTCCGACCTGCTCAAACGCACCGTGCTCCGCGACTTTTACGATCTCTGGCCCGAACGCTTCACGAACGTCACCAACGGCGTCACACCGAGGCGCTTCGTCCTGCTGAGCAATCCGGGACTCGCGCGGCTGTTGGGCGAGGCTGTCGGCGAGCAGTGGGTAACGGATATGGGGCGGCTCCGCGCTCTGGAAGCGCGCGCGGGCGAGGCCTCCTTCCGAGACGCATGGCGAGCGGTCAAGCGTGAGAACAAGCGGCGGCTGGCGGTGCTCATCCGCTCGCGCACCGGGTGCCTGGTCGATGCGGATTCCATGTTCGACATCCAGGTGAAGCGCCTGCACGAGTACAAGCGTCAGCACTTGAATGCGCTGCACATCGTGACGCTCTACAACCGGCTGAAGAGCGATCCCGGCATGGAGATGGCGCCGCGCACTTTCATCTTCGGCGGCAAGGCCGCGCCCGGTTATCACATGGCGAAGCTCATCATTCGGCTGATCACCGGCATCGCGGAGGTGGTCAACGTGGATCCGCAGGTGCGCGGCCGGATCAAGGTGGTGTTCTTTCCCGACTTCAACGTGAAGAGCGCCGAGCAGATCTATCCCGCGGCAGACCTCTCGGAGCAGATCTCGACGGCGGGCAAGGAAGCCTCCGGCACCGGCAACATGAAGTTCTCGATGAACGGCGCGCTCACGATCGGCACATTGGACGGGGCGAACGTGGAGATACGGGAGGAAGTGGGCGCTGAGAACTTCTTCCTCTTCGGGCTCGCTGCAGATCAGGTGCGCGAGCTCAAGACTCGCGGCTACCAGCCCTGGGAGTATTACAGCCGCAACGCGGAACTCAAAGCCGCGATCGATCTCATCAACAGCGGCCTCTTCGCGCGCGGCGACAGGGAGTTGTTCGTGCCACTCACGGGGAGCCTCCTGCACCACGATGAGTATCTGCTACTCGCCGACTACGCCTCCTATGTGCAGCGGCAGGCCGATGTGGATCGCGCCTTCCGCGACAGCGCGCGCTGGACCGACATGTCCATTCGCAATGTCGCGGGCACAGGCAAATTCTCCTCCGATCGAGCGATTCGCGAGTACTGCGACCACATCTGGCAGGTCCAGGCCGTGCCGGTCGGCTCGTAGACTCGTTCGGCGATGCCCGACTGCGGTGGCATGAGAACGGCGCACGCGACGCGTGCAGGCCATCGCTATCCTCCGGGTGCAACGGCCGCTGCCGACGGTGTGAACTTCTCGGTGTTCAGCCGCCATGCGACGCGCGCGGAGCTGCGGCTCTATGAGCGTGCAGACAGCCTCAGCCCGTTCCAAGTCGTCGTGCTCGATCCGCAGACGAATCGCACCCACATGATGTGGCATGTGTTCGTCGAAGGCATCGCGCCCGGCGTCCACTACACGTGGCGATTCGACGGACCGACGGACACCGCAGCCACCGGCCGCCGCTTCAACGTGCGCAAGGAGCTCGTCGATCCCTGGGCTCGCGGCGTCACGGACGCGTTGTGGGACCGTCGCCGCGCCGCCGACCCAGCCGACGACAGCAACTGCGGAATACGCGGGGTGGTTTGCGACCTGAGCTTCGACTGGGACGCGGACCGCGCGGTCTGCAGCGAGCTCGCCGGCGCCGTGATCTACGAGCTGCACGTGGGTGGCTTTACGCGTCATCCCTCCGCACGCGCCATCGCCCCGGGCACGTTCAGTGCTCTGGAGGAGCGGATCCCCTATCTGCAGGACCTGGGCATTACGCACGTCGAGCTGATGCCCGTGATGGCCTACGATGTGCAGAGCGTGTCATCGGCCGTGGCGGGGCGCGGGCTCGGCAACTACTGGGGCTACAACACCCATAGCTTCTGGAGCCCCCATCCGAGGTATTGCGTAGCGCCGGAGCTGGGACGACACGCGGCCGAATTCAAGCACCTGGTGCGCGCGCTCCACGCGGCCGGCATCGGCGTCATCCTCGACGTGGTGTTCAATCACACCGCTGAAGGCGCCGACGATGGTCCGTGGATCAACTTCAAGGGGCTCTCCAACGAGCTCGTCTATCACTTGGACCCGCACGACCGCCGGCGCTATCTCGACTTCACCGGCTGCGGCAATACCGTCAACTGCAACCACCCGGAGATGACCGCGTTCATCGTCCACTGTCTCGAGTACTGGGTCGAGGAGATGCACGTGGACGGCTTTCGCTTCGATCTGGCAAGTGTGTTCGCGCGCGGGGATCTCGGCGCGGTGCTCCCCAATCCACCACTGCCCTGGAGCATCGAGCTGTCGCGTACGCTCGCCGGACTGCCACTCATCGCCGAGGCCTGGGATGCCGCCGGCCTTTATCAACTCGGCGCCTTCCCTGGGCTGTCGTGGATCGAGTGGAACGGAGCCTACCGTGACGTCATGCGCCGCTTCGTGCGCGGCGATCCAGGGCTGGTTGCTACGGTCGCGAGCCGCATCGCAGGCAGCAGCGACCTGTACGGCCGCGACGGCCGGCTGCCCTGCAACAGCATCAACTTCATCACTTGCCACGACGGATTCACGCTCGCAGATCTCGTAAGCTACGACTATAAGCACAACGAGGCCAACGGCGAGGACAACCGTGACGGCAGCAACGACGACCTGAGCTGGAACTGCGGAGTCGAAGGAGAGACCACCGACCCTGCCATCCTCGAGCTGCGTCGCCGGCAAGCCAAGAACCTCATGGCGGCGCTCCTGCTCTCGCGCGGTGTGCCGATGCTGCTCGCGGGCGACGAGCTCCTGCGCACGCAGCACGGCAACAACAATGCCTACTGCCAGGACAACGAGCTGTCATGGCTCGACTGGAGCCGGCTCGAGTCGCAGCACGAGATGTGGCGCTTCACCCGCGAGATGATCGCCTTTCGCCGCCGACACGCGAGCCTCACGGTCAATCGTTTCTACACAGGCAGGATCGTTCCCGGACGGACCGTTCCCGACATTGCCTGGCACGGGCCAAAGTTGCAGCAGCCTCTCTGGAGCGATCCTGCGGCCCGCATGCTCGCCTTCACAATCGCTGGCATCGGCGCCGACGAAGCAGACATCCATGCGGTGCTCAACATGTCCGATGCGATACTCGATGTCGAGCTTCCGATGCTGCCCAGCCGTCGCTGGCATCTCGCCGTGAACACCGCGGCGGCGGCACCGGAAGACCTCATCGAGCGTGAGCACCAAGCGCCGCTGCGGGACTCCGTCTATCGAGTGCCGACCCGCAGCGTGGTCGTGTTCGAGGCGCCTCGTACCGACAGTTAGCGTTGGGCCCACCGCAACCGCGTCCGCAGCAGCTCAGCTGCACTTTTTTAGTGACGACTTTCGCGGAACGCCCCCGCCGCCCGCGGTACGCTCCATGCGACGTCACGCTCGGAGATCACGCCGGCATGCGCCGCGTAAGAGCTGAAGCTCTTGCTCATCGATCTCCGCCAAACGGTGAGATCCGAGAGGACCGAACTGATGAGACGAATCGTTGCACTTGCCCTGCCACTCCTGCTGGCGTCCGCGTGCGGACCGCAATCGCACTGGACGTTGCTCGGCGTGACCCCCGACGAATCCATCGCTTTCTACTACGATCCCTCGAGCATCCACAGGGAGCGCGGCATCGCCTCGATCTGGGAACTGGCCGACTACCCCGAGGGCCATAGATCTCGCTCCGGAATGTCGTTCCGCTCGAAGAAGGAGCAGACACGCTACGACTGCGAGGCGGCAACCTTCAGCCTCGGCACGGTGCTTTATTTCGACGGCAACATGGGATCCGGTAACGTCATCTCGCTGGACAACACCAGCACGGCATGGATCCACGCACCACCGGACAGTGTTTGGGCCGGCAAGCTGCAAATCGCCTGCGGTGCGCATCACAGCGATGATCGGCGCCGCGATTTCGCACCCCCGGAGCCCGTGACCGCGATCTGAACAATCCCGCGGGACGAGACAGGGACGGCTCGGCACCGGGCCGCTAACAGGTTACATTGGGACTCACGCGAGGTGCGTGCACAGGTCTCCCGCTAACCCATGAAGCAATACAAGGTGCTGATCCCTGCGCTCCTTCTGGCGGCTGCCACACCGATCTCCGCGCAAGTACCCATCGCCAATCTCGCCAAGCCCCCGGGCGGTGCACGGCACTACATCATTGAGTCGACCGGTGGCAAGCACGGCGACTCGTGGAGCTGGGTAAGCGCAGACGGCACTCGCTGGGCTCGAGAGAGCATGAATCTGCGCGGTCAAGCCTTTGAGTACGACTACCAGGGCAGATCCGGAGCCGACGGCATGCCCGCCTTCCTTCAAGTCCGAGGCAGCAATCCGCAGGGCGATGCCGCCGAGAGGTTCGAGATCAGGCAGGGCGCGGCCCACTGGAAAAGTCCGATCGATGCCGGCACCACCCACTACGCTGCAGACGCCTTCTACTACCCCGTCGATGCTCCCGTCGATGCCACCGCCTGGCTCGTGGAAAGACTGGTGGCGAGTCCCGATCACACGTTGTCGTTGCTGCCGAATGGCAAGGCTCAGGCGGTCAAGCTCACACGTTTGCAGGTGAGCGGCAAGACACCCGGCGATCTGCTGACGGTGGATCTCTGGGCAGTGAGCGGCGTCAACTTTTCGCCCACCCCGATGTGGACGTATCCCGATGGGCGCTTCTTCGCGCTGACCGATCTCATAGGATGGTTGCCGGAAGCCTATGCCGCCGAACAGGCAAAGCTGGAGAGGGCGCAAAGCGCCGCCATGGCGGCGCGCACGGCGCAGCTGGCCAAGGAGCTGGCCAGGATCCCGGCCGTGCCCGTCGCCTTCACGCACGTGCGTCTGTTCGATGCCGATGCGCAGCGCTTTCTCAGCGATCAATCCGTCATCGTTTACGGGGACAGCATCGCTGCAGTCGGCGATGCGAGCACGATCACGATCCCTGCACGGGCACAGATCATCGATGGACGCGGCAAGACACTCTTGCCCGGGTTGTGGGACTGCCATATGCATGTAGGGGACGACTACACGGGCGTGCAGGAGCTGTCACTCGGCGTGACCTCAGTGCGCGACCCCGGAAATGACGACCTCAAGACTCTCGATCGCCGCGCGCGCGTGAACAAGGGCGAACTGCTGTTCCCACACGTCTATCCATCGTCCCTCATCGACGGCAAGGGGCCCTACACTGCGCAAGTCGCGAACGTCGCAACCAGTGAGGCGGAAGCCATCGCTCTGGTCGATCGGGCGAAGGCCAACGGTTTCAGCGGCGTCAAGTTCTACGGAACGTTCAATCCCGCCTGGCTACCTGCAGCGACTGCCGAAGCGCACAGGCTCGGCTTGCACGTTCATGGCCACATACCCGCGGGCATCCGCCCGCTCGATGCGATCCACGACGGCTACGACGAGATCACCCACATCAACTGGGTGATCATGCAAGCGATGCCCGACAGCGTGATCCGCGTCGACAACGGCATCATGCGCTTCGAGGGTCCGGGCCGCTACGCCAAGGATGTCGATCTCGATGCGCCACCCATGACCTCGATCGTGCGCACGATGGCCGACAGGCACATCTACAGCGATCCGACCATGGTGGCGTTCGAGAGCCTCTACGTGCCCGAGAATGGCGACCTGTCCCCTTCTTACGCCCCTTTCGTCGGAACGCTGCCGCCCGCGGCGGAGCGCGTCTTCCGTACGGGGGGCTTCGCGGTACCGAGGGGGCTCACGCGCGCGGATTACCGCGCGAGCTGGGCGAAGCTGGTCGCACTGCTCAGGAAAATGCACGAGGCCGGCATCGGCATCGTCGCCGGTACCGATGGAGCCGGGATCGAGCTCGTTCGCGAGCTCGAGATCTATCAGCAGGCGGGCTTCACGGCCGCGCAGGCATTGGCGGCGGCGACCATCGTTCCCGCACGCCTGCTCGGTCAGGATCGACATACGGGATCCATCGCGGTCGGAAAGGCGGCGGATCTGTTCCTGGTCGAGGGAGATCCTTCGATGCAGCTCGGTGCACTGCGTCAGACGCGCGTGGTGATGCTCGATGGCAAGCTGCTCGATGCGGATGCGTTGCGAACCGCCGCCGGCTTCTCGGGCCGCCCGCACTGATTGCGGGGACGCCCCGCGGTCTGCAGCCCCCTCAGCGATCGTCGGCCGGTCGCGCGCGGCCCAGCCAGCTCTCGGCAATGCGCGTCCACATCGAGCCACCGAGGGACAATAGCTCGTCGTTGAAGTCGTAGCTCGGGTTGTGCAAGAGGCACGGACCGTTGGCATGACCGGCAGCGCGATGCCGGCCATCTCCGTTGCCGACCATGAAGTAGCAGCCGGGCCGCTCGAGCAGAAAGAAGCTGAAGTCCTCGGCACCCATCGTCGGCTCGAAATCGAGGACGTTCTGCGGTCCGAAGAGTTGACCGAGCACCTCGCGTACGAACTCGGTCTCGCTCGTATGGTTGACGGTCGGCGGATAGATGCGGCTGAAGCTGAGCTCGCAGCGTGTGTTGTGAGCCTGACAGATACCCGCGGTGATCTGCCGCATGCGCTGCTCGATCAGATCGAGGAGATCGACGGTAAAGGTGCGCACCGTGCCCTGCAGCTCGCACACGTCCGGCGAGACGTTCGTCGTCTGACCCGCATGGATCATGGTCACCGACACGACGCCGGCATCGAGCGGACGCCGGTTGCGTGACACGATCGTCTGCAGAGCCTGCACGATCTCGCATGCGACCGGAATCGGGTCGATACCGTTGTGCGGCATCGCCGCGTGCGCGCCGGTACCGTGGATCGTGATGCGGAACTCATTATTGGATGCCAAGACCGGCCCGCTCTTGACCGCGAACTGACCGGCCGCGAGTCCCGGCCAGTTGTGCGCGCCGAACAGAGCCTCGATCGGAAAGCGCTCGAAGAGGCCGTCCTTGATCATCTCGCGCGCGCCGCCACCGCGTTCCTCGCCCGGCTGAAATATGAGATATACGGTGCCATCGAAATTGCGCGTCATTGACAGCTGCCGCGCTGCGGCGAGCAGCATCGCAACGTGGCCGTCATGGCCGCAGGCGTGCATGCGCCCCGGGGACGTGCTCGCATGCGCGAAGGTATTCTTTTCCTGTACGGGCAGCGCGTCCATGTCGGCACGCAGGCCGATGTTGCGGCTCGACGTGCCATTCTTGAGGATGCCGACGACTCCCGTGCGTCCGAGCCCGCGATGCACCGCGATTCCCCAACTCGTGAGGGTCTTCTCGATCAGATCGGCCGTGCGCCGCTCCTCGAAGGCGAGCTCCGGATGGGCGTGTATGTCGCGCCGCAGGGCGCGGACGGCCTCAAGGTCCGAAGCGGAGAGATCGGTCGGGATCATGGTACGGTCCTCTCGGCGAGGGCGTGCGGGCCGCAAGCGCGAGACTCACCGCTACCGCAACGCTGAGATTCAAAAAAAGCGCGACGCAGCCGGCATTGAGGCCGAAGATTGGATCGTGCTGCGACAGCATCAGCGCCACTGCCGTCGCGAGGCCGACGATCATCGGCTGCACGCGATCCCATAGAGGAACCGAGAAGCACATCGCCGCAAACGGGATGAACCCCAGTGCCAGCGCTCCTTGGGAGGGCGTCGTCACCTGCGCCCGCGCCTGTGCCGGCATGCAGGCGCGAGGCGAGTTGTGATCGCCGCGCACTCACCCCTTGCTCCTCGCTGCGGCCAGCGCCGCGTGCGCATTTCTGACCGCCTGCAAGAATCTACGTCTCGCGGCGGCCCCCGGCGTGAATTGAATCTCGATTTCCTGGTACCCCCGTGGCGTCTTTACGTCGGCCCAGCGGCTGCCCGCCTTATCATGGAAGTGCAGAAAGGCGACAGACTTGTAATAGAAGACGCCGGGTGATTTCTCCTTCATGCCCTCCAGTGCACGAATGGCATCGAGCTCGTGTGCGATGTCGCTGAGCATCTCGGGCCTGGTATGACCCATGCCGCGCTCCCGGGTTGCTACCGCCTTTGGGTAGTGAGTATTGCCGGATTTGTCAGGGAAGCATAATCCAGGCGTCGTCATTCGCCATGCGCGTAGCCTCGGACGCCCGATCTGACCTACGATAGAACCCATGCGCGCTGGGCCCAGTAAAGCGCGAAACACCGATGCGCGCGCGCAGCTGCGGCAGCTGCTGTCACGGGCAGCGCTTCTGGCAACCCTCGTCGGGTCGAGCTTCGCGGCGGAGCGTCCCGACTGGGCCTTCTTCGTGCCTTCTGCCGATTCGGCCAGCCTCGCCCTGCCGGAGACTCGCGGCACGATCTCGTGGCGGGCACCGGGAAGCTCGAGATCTTATAGCCGCGTGCAACTTCAGGATGTGTTCAACCCGCCGGACTGGTATCCAGATGAGCATCCTGCGATGCCCGCAATCGTTGCCCACGGCTCGCCCCCGCAAGGCAAGGGTCCACCCCTGCTTCCGTGTGCGCTCTGCCACCTTCCGAACGGCGCCGGGCATGTCGAATCGGCCTCGCTGGCCGGCCTTCCGGCCGAGTATATCGAACGGCAATTCGTGGATTGGCGCAGTGGGGCACGCAAGATCGCCGTGGGTGACGGGAATGCGATTGCGCTACTCACGGCCATGAAGCGCGGGTACACGAGCGCACAAGTGCGCGAGGCCGCGGAGTACTTCGCATCGTTGAAACCGCGGCACTGGATCCGGGTGATCGAGACGCAGTACGTGCCGGCTTCCGCAATCGATTCTCAAACCCTGATGCGGCTGCCGCTCTCGCCTCCAAGGACCGAGCCCATCGGAATGAGAATCGTGGAGCTTCCGGAGGAGCCCGTCGGATTGATCAACCGCGATTCGCACTCGGGGTTTATCGCGCGGGTTCCGCACGGAAGCATCGCCGCAGGCCGCACGCTGGTCAATGCCGGCGCTCCTTCGATGCCGACCTGCGCCACCTGCCATGGACCAAAGCTCACGGGATTCACCACTGCCCCACCCATCGCAGGTCGGCCACCTACCTACACGGTTCGCCAGTTATGGGCCTTTCAGAACGGGGAGCGAACTGCAGAATCGGCTGCACCCATGCGTGTGGTCATCGAGAAGCTCACAACGCGCGACATGCTTTGCATCGCCGCTTATCTGGCGACCCTCCCGCCCTGAGTTGCAGCCCTTCCGCCGGCCCGGGCTTGCACCCGCGAGATGCGATCCGATTACCATGACGGCGGGGAGCTGCCGAGTGCCGCGGCCGGTCGATCCCAGCTGAGTGTCGTACCTCCGAAGGTAAGCGGTGATCTCAGCCGCTGCAGCGGCCCAAGTGAGTTCGCCTCGATTGCGTCCGACCAATCGGCATCGACTGCACTGCCAATGGCCTGCTCGGACCTATCGCCCCGGGGTCCTGCAATCAGCAATTGCGCGGTCCTCGCAAGCGATGCGCGTGCCTCGAAACCTCGGCCACTTTGCGCGCGCACGGTCAACCCGCGGAGCACCGCTGCCGCCAGCAGGTATCCCGTTGCCTGGTCGAGCGCCTGCACTGGCAGCGGTGTGGGTCTGTCCTTTCCCAATGCGCTCATGCCTGCTTCGGCGATGCCGGCGCTCATCTGCACGAGGCTGTCGAATCCACGCCGCGCGTGCCATGGACCGGTCCATCCATAGGCATCCAGGGACACATCGATGAGTCCGGGCCGCGCGGCGCGACGCGCGGCGGCACTCCAGCCCAGGCCTTCCAGCGCATCCGATCGATAGCCATGGACCAGAACGTCTGCCGCGCCAAGCAACTCGCGGAAGCGCACCCCGTCGGAGCGCTCGCGCAGGTCGAGCCGCGCGCAGCGCTTTCCGAGCGCTACCTCCGGGATAACCCCCGGCTCCTCCCAACCCGGTGGATCGATGCGCAGCACATCCGCACCGAGCCCGGCCAGGAATCGTGTCGCCACGGGCCCCGCCAGCACTCGGGTGAGGTCGAGGACGCGCACGCCTTGCAAGGGACGCGCGGCCCTCCTGGGGCCGATCCCGGCTCCGCTGTCCTCTGTCGCTCGCGTCGCCATCAACGGCTCGCGCGCGACGCACTGTCCTTGTGGATGTTCGGCCCATGCCGCAAGCGAGCGCATCGCGGCTGCGCAGCCCTTGTTCTGGATGATCGCCTGCTCCAGCGGCTCGATGCGCCATTGTGCGACTTTCCGCGCCACGGCTGGCCTATCCGCCTCCACGTCCAGGACGGCCAGAGCGGCAGCACGATGATGAGGCGCATTGGTGTGCAGGCGGATCCATCCGTCCGCGCCACGGTAGTCGCCTGCGATGGGATCCCAGGGCGCGGGCAGCGACCAGCCCTGCGGGCGGATGGAGAACCCGAACCATAGCGAGGCGAGGCGCCGATCCACGCACACCTCCCGCGCATCAGCGCTGACCGATTGCAGGAACTCACGAGCTGCCGCACCCGCCGCACCGATCGCAGCCGTCGCGAAGTCGGTGACTGCAAATATCGAAGGCAGAGCTCCAGCGCCCGAGATTCGCACGTGGGACGCGTGCTCGGGTGCGATGCCGAGCGCCTGTGTCATCTCGATCAGAAAATGGCGCGCGCGCTGATCGTTGTCTTCCATGAAGAGGTGCTCCGAGCTTGCATCTCAGCATAGCTCGCGCACGGTCGTGTGCGGAACGGACGCGCGTCGCCGCAACCCGTGCGAGCGCGATGCGATAACATGCGCGCGTACTCCCACGGAGGCGCAGCATGGAACCGATCATCTCGAGTCTCGTCGACGGTTTTGAGCGCGGTCGGCTGTCGCGTCGCGAGCTGGTGCAGAGCCTTGCGATGCTGGTCATGGCGGCGCCCGCCGCCGCTGCGGAGCCCACTCACGATGCGGGACTCACCGCGACCGGAATCGACCATGTCTCGGTGCTTGCGAGTGACCTCAAGCGTTCCGTCGATTTCTATCAGTCCCTGTTCGGCCTCGCCGTGCTGAGCGAGGACAAGGGCCACGGGATCGTGCGGCTGGGCCGCAAGCGGGTCATCGTGTCCCTGCGCAAGGAGATGCCCTACGGAACCGTGGATCATTTTGGCGTGGGCGTCGAGGGCTTCAACAAGGAGGCCGTCACGCAGAGCCTGCGCGCGCGCGGCCTGCAGCCGCAGGAGAACTGGCAATACGGCTACTTCGTCAAGGACCCGGATGGTGTCAACGTCCAGCTGCTTTGAACGCGGCGCCACTGCGCGCCTGTTCCATCACACGCAGGGCAACCGCAATGAGACGCTGCGCATCGCGTGCATGCTGAGCGCCGCGCTCTTGGCTTGGGCTTTGTCAGCGCTCGCGCTCGCGCAGCCTGCGAACCCGCTGCCCAGGTCCAAGACGACGCGGTTGATCCTCCTCGGTACTCAAGGCGGACCGGGCAGCACCGCGAATCGTGCCGAGCCCGCCAATGTCGTGGTCGTGAACGGCAAGCCGTATCTCGTCGATGCGGGCAACGGCGTGGTCCGCCAGTTGACTGCGGCCGGTATTCCCTTCCAGAGCATCCGACAGATCTTCATCACGCATAACCACGATGATCACAACGCCGATTGGGGCACCTTGATGGGCAGGGCCTGGAGCCTGGGACAGTACCAGCCGATGACGGTCTACGGCCCGCGTGGCACCGAGTCCATGCGCGAGGGATTTCTGCAGTATTTCGCGCCCAATGCAGCCGCGCGCTACATGCAAGGCGCGGCCAACGTGCCGCCCGCCAAAGTCATCTTGGCGCGCGATATCGCTGGATCGGGCCTGGTGTATCAGGATGCCAACGTACGCGTGACGGCAGTCGAGAACTGCCACTATCACTTCGCCAAGGGCTCACCGGGCTACGGCTGGCAGCAGTCGTTTGCGTTTCGCTTTGAGACTCCGGACCGGCGCATCGTTTTCAGCGGCGACACCGGTCCGTGCGGGGACGTGCTCGTCAAGTTCGCTGCCGGAGCCGACATCCTGGTGCACGAGGTCATCGACCTGGCAGCGATCGAGGCTGTGCTACGGACCGATGTGGATCGCTACCCGCTGCCCGGTCAGCGAGATGCGATACTGCAGCACATGCGCACGGAACATTCGACGCCGGAGGAAGTGGGCCGCGTGGCTCGGGCCGCCGGCGTCAGAATGGTGGTGCTTTCGCACCTGGTGACCGGACCCAAGGCGCAGGCCGATGATGCCTACTCGCAAGCCGTCGGCAAGCTCTACGAGGGACCCGTGATCGTCGCCCACGACCTCATGGAGTTCTAACAGGCGCAGGCTGGATCAGCGCCTCACAGCGCTCATCGCGCGCCACCCGGTCCGGCGAGATAGTCCTTGTCGGGCACGTGCTCCATCCATTGAATGAACTTGCCATCGAGTGCCTCCTGAATCGCGATGTGGGTCATGGCCGTCGTCGGCGTTCCACCGTGCCAGTGCCGGTGATTCGGCGGGCACCAGATGACATCGCCCGGGCGGATCTCGACGATCGGCTCGCCCTCGCACTGTGTCCAGCCGCATCCGGCAACGACCACGAGGATCTGACCGAGCGGGTGGGTGTGCCAGGCGGTGCGTGCGCCTGGCTCGAAGGTCACGCTCGCGCACATCACGCGCGCCGGCGCCGTCGCGGCATACAGCGGGTCGAGGCGCACCACTCCAGTGAAGTACTCGGGAGGACCTTTCTGCGAGGCTTGTGATCCTGCGCGCTTGAATTCCACGTTGCTCTCCTGACTCCTGACACATCTTCAGGGTATCTCACGGCTCACTGATTCGCTTGCTGGCGACAGCGGCGGAACTTTTCCGCGCCGTTGACAGTTGCTAAATTCGGTAGCATCGACCGGCGCCTGTTTCCAAACGCCTGCCGGGGAGGGAGTCCCGATGGCCAACGCGATCCGCTCGCTGCTGACAACTGCGTTTCTCAGCGCTTTCACCTGGAACTTGAACTGTGCTCTCGCAGCCACGCCGGCGCCCGCGCGCGGGGAGCTCCTGGGTGCGCCACAGAAGGTTGGCTCGTACACAGTCTCCGCTCTCCTATCGAGTCTGAGCGACGGCTGGCTGACTCAGGAGCTGCTGAAGCGCGTCTTCGCGCCAGTGTGCTCGGTGACGGCTTATCACTTCCAATATGAGACCGTGGGTGGGCACGGCGAAGCGACCACGGCGTCCGCGGCGCTGATGATCCCGAGCGGTGTCGACGCCAGATGCCGGGGACCGCGACCGATTGTCCTGTATGCGCACGGCCAGCGAGATCTCAGGTTCAACGACATCTCGAATCTTGACTCGGCGAGCAACTATGAAGGCCTGCTGCTCGCAGTGAGCTGCGCGGCACATGGTTACATCACCGTAGCGCCGAACTACGCCGGCTATGACACCTCGACACTGACGTACCATCCGTATTTGAATGCTGATCAGCAATCCAAGGACATGATCGATGCGCTCACCGCGGCGCACAGCCTGCTGCAGTCGTTGAACTTGGTCGCGAACGGCAAGCTCTTCGTGACCGGCTACTCGCAGGGGGGCCATGTCGCCATGGCGACCCATCGTGCACTGCAGATGGCCGGGATACCCGTCACCGCCTCGGTGCCGATGTCCGGACCGTATGCAATGTCGGCCTTTGGCGATGCCGTCTTCATGGGCAGGGTCGACGCAGGCGCGGTCGACCAGTTCGTCATGCTCGCCTCGAGCTACCAGTTCTCTTACGGTAACCTCTATGGCGTGCCGACGCAGGTGTTCGAGGCGAAGTACGCCTCCGGAATCGAGTCCCGCCTACCGAGCACGGTGGGTGTGGACACGCTCATCGCCGCGGGACTGCTGCCGCCGAGCGCGCTCTTCAACGACGTACCCCCGGCTGCGGGCCTCGCAGCGATCACCCCGGCAAGAACGCCCGTGAATCTGGCGGCGATATTCGCAGCGGGCTTCGGCGCCGACAATCTCGTGACGAACGCCTACCGCCTCGAGTATCTCGAGGATGCCGCGACCGCTCCGGACGGCGGCTACCCGAATACCACGACGGCTCTACCGCCGGTCGGTCCGCACAACATGCTGCGGATCGATTTGAAGAGCAATGACCTTCGCAATTGGGTTCCCACCGCCCCGGTGCTGCTCTGCGGCGGCAACGAGGATCCGGTGGTGTTCTTCCTCAATACGCAGCTCATGCAAGCCTACTGGGCCGCGTACGCAGCGCCCGAGACCCCGGTGGCCTACCTAGACGTTGATTCGAAGGGCGGCCCGTATGAGTACATCAAGGCCGGCTTTCGCGCGACGAAGGACCTGATCGAGCTCACAGCGATCCTGGACGGTGCGAGCGACGGCGGCAGGGCCGCACTTCTCAGCCAATACCACACGATTCTCGTGCCGGCATTTTGCGTGCAGGCAGCGCGAGCCTTCTTCGATGCGCACTGATACAAGCCGACCCGCGGTCGGACGACCCTCAGCTGAGGGCCCAAAGCCTTAGCCGCCTGCCGGACCCTGGCTGCGACCCGAGGACTGCGCTCTGCGCCCGATGAAAGGCAGGATCATCGGCACGCGTTGCCGGTAGCTGCGGTACTCGTCGCCGAAGTGCGCGATCAGGTCCCGCTCCTCGAAGAAGATGCCGACGAAGATATAAGCCGTGGTCGCGATCGAGAACAACAGGTGGCCTTGTGTCATGCGCGGTGTGGACCAGAACGCGAGCACGAACCCGGAGTAGATCGGGTGGCGTACGTACCTGTAGAACGCAGGCGTCTTGAAGGCAGGCGGCTCGAAGCGTGAGCCGCGCCAGTGATTGAACGCCTGCTGCAGTCCGAACAACTCAAAGTGGTTGATCAGGAAAGTGGAGATCAGGAGGATCACCCAACCGAGCGCGGAGAGGACATAGAGCAGCGTCCGCAGCGAGGGTTCATCCACGGCCCAGACGATCCGGGGAAGCGGACGCCACTGCCACAGCAACAAAGCGACGGCGAGGGTCGCGGCAAGCACATACGTGGAGCGCTCAGCGGCCGATGGCACGAAACGTGTCCACCAGCGCTTGAAGCCTTGGCGCGCCATGACACTGTGCTGGACCGCAAACAGGCCGAGCAGCAGCAGATTGATGATGATCGCGGATCCGGCGCCTTCCGCTCGTCCGCTATCGATGGTCCTGAATCCGGGAACGTCCTCTACGAATGCAATGGTGTAAAGGAAGGTTGCGAGAAAGAACAGATAGACGATGCACCCGTATGACAATGCCATGATTCCGGCCATGTAGACCTCCGGGACACTTACGGCCCGTGAGACGCGTGCGCAGCCCTGGTCGACTGTCTAGTAGTAATTGGGTCGAGCAACGCCGCAATAGACTCCTGCGGGGTCCCGCCGTCAAGTACCCGAGCGATACGAGCGAAGACGGTTGCGAACGCAAGCCGGTTGCAGGGCGATCAGAGTGTCTTGCGGAAGAACACCCGGTTGAATCCCGCGTGTCGCTTGCGTTGCACCTCGACGTATCCCAGTTTCGGATACATGGCCAGGTTCTCGACCATCGCCTCATTGGTATACAGCTCAACCGCCCTAGACCCCTGGCTGCGCGCGACGCTCTCAACGTGCGCGATGAGCGCCCTCCCCACACCCTTGCCCGACTGCTCCGGCAGCACCGCGACGCTTTCCAGGTGGACATGGTCTCCTTCGTTGTAGAAGACCACATAGCCTGCGAAGCGCCGCTCGCACAAGGCGACATGGACGAGCCCCTGCGCTATCTGAGACGCAAGATCGGCGTTCATCGGCGCCGGCTCCTTGCCCATGCGTGCGATGTACTTGGCAAACGCCGTGCGCGCACAGGAGCGAACGGCGCTCAAGTCCTCTGCGCCAGCTTTTCTAATTTCGATCGCTTGCCTCATTCCTGCTGACTTACCATCGTTGGGCCGACGCATCGGATAGATAATAGCCGCGATGCAGCGGCCGCCGCACACGCAAGCCGCGGGAGACCACATGAGCAAGGAGACCGTAGCACTACAGCGTGACTGCCAAGGTATCGACTGGTCAGCACTCATCGAACTGTTCAAGCGGGCTGGTCTCGGCGGCCGGGAAGGAGCCAAGCTTCGACGGGCATTCGAGCAAAGCGACGTCGTCTGCTTTGCGCTGGACGGGTGCAAGCTCGTGGGTGCGGCGCGCGCACTCAGTGACTTTGAATATCACGCGACGATCTACGACGTCGCCGTGCACCCGGATTACCAAAGAAGGGCAATCGGTAGCCGAATCATGCACGAGGTGCTCGCCGCCCTGCCGGTTTGGCGCATCCTGCTCATTGCCGATGCCGACGTGGCGCCGTTCTATCAACGGCTAGGGTTTCGTCCGTTCGCGGACGTTCTTGCCAGGATCGACAGTCTCAGATTGTACGAGCAGCCATGAATCGGGGCAGGTCAACGCCGTACGGCAGCCGACTCGGCGATGTTCAGCTCGTCGCGCTCGGCGGCGGTACATTCGCGTTCAGGTGAAAGAGGTTCGTCGGATCGTACGTGCCCTTGAGCTTGACGAGCCGCGGGTAATTGCCGCCGTAAGTCGAGCGGACGCGCTGGTGCGGATCGTCACCCGCAATGGTGTTGACGTAGAACCCGTCGGTGAAGCGCTCGAGCTTGTGCCAGGTATCGCGGGCCCACTGCATCGCCGTATCCCGCGCGCGGGCGTCATGCGGATCGTCCCAATCCGAATCGATCAGTAACGACTGGCCGGCGCTGCGGTGCCAGATGGCGGTAGCCTCCGGCTTCACACGAGCGACCGCCCCACCGTGCTGCCAGTAGACGATCTCGCCGACAGCGTGCGGCTCGTCCATGATGGCGAGCGACGCATCGATCAGTCCGGGCTCTATGCGGTGAATGAATCCGGAGCGCTCGTAGTAACCGCGCCCGGGCGCGTTACCCGCATCGCCGCTCATCTGCAACGTCACGTAGGTTGCGGGCGCCAAGGTATCCTTGAGCGGCTTGCGGAAGCGTCGCAGGGGCTCGAGCACAGCCTCCGCTCGTTGCATGGGACCGCTGTAACAGACGTCGCATACCATGACGCGACCCAGATTGGGCACGCGCGCCAGCGCGCCATCGATGTACAGCTCATCGGGTGCCTCGGCGACGAAGCCAGCGAAGAACCTCAGCACATCGGGCGTATGTTCGGCTGCGAACATCAGGCGCCCGCCGAACATCATGGGCGTGACCGGGTGCAGCCGAAATTCGAAGGAGGTGACGACACCGAAGTTGCCGCCACCGCCACGCAGCCCCCAGAGAAGATCCGGATTCTCGTGCTCGCTCGTTCTCACGTAGCGGCCGTCAGCCGCGATCACGTCGGCGCCGATAAGGTTGTCGCAGGCCAGCCCGAAGCGGCGCGACAGTCGGCCGTACCCACCGCCGAGCGTGAGACCGGCGGCGCCGGTGTTGGATACCGTTCCTGCAGGCGTCGCCAAGCCGAAGAACTGCGCCTCCCGGTCGAACTGCCCGAGCAACACGCCGGGCTCGATGCGCGCAATGCGCGCCACGGGATCGACGTGGACGCTCTGCATCGGTGCGAGATCGACCATCAGGCCGCCGTCGCACACCGATTGGCCGGAAAGGCTATGGCCGCCGCCGCGCACCGCGACGAGCAGGTTGTGCGCCCGTGCGAACGTCACCGCCTGTGTCACGTCCGACGCGCCCACGCAGCGCACGATGAGCGCCGGCCGGCGGTCGAAGGCGCCGTTCCAAACCTTGCGCGCCTGGTCGTAGCCCGATTGACCGGGCAGGACCAGCTCGCCACGCAGACTCCCCTTGAGATCCGCCACGTCCGCGGTGGTGAGCATCCCCTGCTTGCCGTCGCCGCGCATGATGGGAACGTCGGAGGACGCCGAGGAAGCCGTGAGGACGCTGCGGAACGACAAGGTGCTTGCGGATGCCAACCCCAGCGCGGAAGCGCAAAAGCTTCTTCTCTTCATTCGATGACTCCCAGCACGAGAAGCCGCCAGTCTAACATCGCGGCTCGCAGCTCAGCGTGGAGCAGTGATGCCGTGCAGCACCGCCTCACTCGAGTTTCGTTGCCGCCATGCGCGCTTCGAGCTTTGCTTTCAGTGTCTTGTAACGCGCACTGTTCGCAAGGGGAACGGTCAGGAGCGGGTCCCGCGCGGCGATCGCCGGGGCGATGCCAGGGGTATCGAGGGAAATTCTCTCGAGTATCTCCGTGGCGCCGTCCGCTTCACCGGCCCAAGCCAGCACCTGCGCGCCCAAGTATTGGGGGTACAGGCATAGAACCTGGTCTAGCCCGCAGGGTATCTCCATCAAGGCCTCTCTGGCAGCACTGATCGCCGTCGCTTTGTCGCCGTCGAAAAGGCTCGCATCGGCCATCAGCATCCGCCGGAACCATCGGTTCCACGGCGTCTCCCTGGTCTTCGCGACGAAGTCGCGTATGGGCTTGCTTTGCATGGCGAGTCCGGCTTTGTCGCCGACCAGGAGATCGGCCCAGCCGCGCAGCTCCGCGATCGGCCTGCGGCCGACGCCGGAGGTTGCGAAGATGATCTGAAACGCGGCGACTCTGAATGAGTCGGCGGTGGCGGCGTCGAGAAGTGTCTTCGTATCGCGGGCGTGGCCGGAGTAACGCGCAAACTCGATGAACGTGTCTATGGGCGCGTTTTGATCAGCCGGAACATTAGGACGCGACAACGTCGGGACAAATGCGTTGCCCGGCTCGAGCACGCCCGTAAAATAAAATTTCGCCACGGGGAGCAGAGGCGTCACCCGGCTAGGGCCGGTGGCAATCAAATGCCAAGCCTCATTCGACTTGTGCGCGAGCCACAAGCTCTGAATCGGCTCCACGGCACGAATGAGGCTCTTGGAATCCACCTCGAAGGCGCGCTGGGCGACCGCGGCGGCCTCATCGAGTCGCCCCATGGACATCAGCAGCGCGGACTTCTGCGACAGCGTTCCGGGATCGGCGAGACCCTTGGCTTCGACCCGATCGAAGATTGCAAGAGCGACCTGGGGCGCGTGATCGATTCGCGAGACGTACTGGCTGACGCCGGACAGCACACGCGGATCCTCAGGCGCCAGACGCCGGGCGGAGTCGAGCTCCGCGCGCCACAGCTTCACATCCTCCTCACTCACGTCATAGTTGGAGATGAACAGAAGGTTGCGAACGTTCGCACGCAGAAGATGCGCGAGCGCGAAGTTGGGGTCGAGTGCCAAAGCTTGCTGCAGCAGATCATCGACGGCACGGAAGCGTGCGAGCTCCGTATATGCCCCCAGCTCTAGGTAGCCCAGGGCCGCTTTGAGATACAGATCGTAAGCCTTGGCGCTGGTCGGCGGTTTCGCGCGCTCGGCCGCCGCGAGCATGGTCACCGAAAGCTGGTCAGTGACCTCCGTGGCAATCGCCGCCTGCAACGTGAGCGCATCTTTGAGCGTGCGGTCGTAATCCTTCGACCAAACGTGATTATCCGTCGCCCCGTCGATGAGCTGGAGCGTCACGCGCACGTGGTCGCCCTGGCGCCGGACCGAGCCCTCCAGCACGTGCGTTGCGCCAAGCTCTCTTGCAATCTCCTGGGCCGTCACGGGCTTGCCCTTGAAGGTCATCATGGTCGTGCGCGAGACGACCTCCAGACCCGGTGCGTTGGTGGAAAGCGCGGTCAGAATCTCCTCATGCATGCCGTCGGTGAAAAAGGCATTCGCTGGATCCGGGGATAAGTTCTCGAAAGGTAAGATGGCGATGCGTGGCTTGGTGGATGTGCCTGCGCCCGGACGCCGCGCTCGCAGCTCCTCCTCGCCTGCATGGAGTGGAGCTGAGGCGCGCTCGGGCTCCCGCACGAAACCGACCAGCAGCCCTGCGCCGATGACGAGCAGAATGGCCGCGAGCATCAGCTCGCCCTCGCTCACGTGCGTCAGGCCCTTGTGTCCGTGGTACCAGGCGAGGAGCAGCGCCAAGGGAAAGCCGACGATGAGCGTGCTGACGAGGACGCGTTGGGCAATCTCAGGCCAGTCGTAGACGTGACTGAGAAGCTCGCCGCCGTGAGCGAGAGCAAGCGCTGCTCCCAGATAGGCGAGCGCCCACTGAATGATCTTGTGCTCTTTGATGCGCCGCCAAGCGGTTACGTCCCGCGATTCGACAGGCCCAGGCGGTCGTTGCGCGCCAGGATCAGAGGCGGCGCCTCGATCAGAGGCTTCGCTCATGGGCTGCACGCCGCCGTTGCGCGCGCTCCAGTGCGCCGCACCAGACGGTCTCCCACCTGCAGCATCGCCAACTACGCCCCCGGTTGCTCGCCTCGGCTCGCCATGAACTTCATTCTGCCTTAGAGGGCACCGAATGTAACCAGACCCGGTCAGCGAATGATCCGGATCGCCGAAGCGCTGGGAATCAGCGGTCAGGCATGCGGGCCGGAGTACTACCAGCTGCCTTTCACCGGGACGCGAGTGGTCGCTGCCGCTTCGGTTGTGCGCGCCGCGATCGTAGGTGGGTGGATAGGCTCGCGCTGCTTCAAGGCTTCGGAGCGTTGGGCGGCCAGCTGGGGGGCTCCATGCCGAACTGCTTTGCGTATTCGATGTTCAATCGCTGCCAGTCGCCGTACTTCAGGGCGTCGCCGCCGACAGTGCGTCCGAGTGGCGCGCCGCCAATGAACCGATCGAGCACATCGATGCAGATGTGCCAGCCGGCCGCACCCATCGAGATGAAACCGCGATCGATCTGATGCCAGAGCGTGAGGCGCGTGCCTTTCCCGAGTGGTTCGAGCTGCCAGCGCATGTCCTGGTCGCCCCAGCGATATTCGAGCAGCTTGGGCGCGTCAGCGCGCGTTACCCGCGTCTCGGAGACCAGGGGTTTTGGAGCTCCGACAGTCGAAAGCCTGACCGGGCCCACGACACCGAGGCTGCGGTCGGCATCGAAGGGCGCCCATTCACGAAGCTGCGCGGGATCAGTCAACGCTTGCCAGATCTTTGCCGGGGGATGATGCAGCTCCCTGACGAGAATGAGCGTCCACTTGTCCCCGTCCTTGCGCACTTCGGCGCCCGCGGCCGGGCCCGGCTTGTAGTCTGCACGTGTACTCATCGTCTCTCCCCCTTTCGACGCCGTACCTGACTCGTGCGATCGAGATGCCGCTCGAGCGCGTCGACGTGGACCGACCAGAAGCGGCGGAACTGAGCGAGCCAGGCGTCAACCTCCATGAGTGGCTCGGGCCTGATCCGGTACAGACGCCGCTGTGCATCGACGCGCGACTCCACAAAGCCTGCCTCGCGCAACACGCGCAGGTGTTTGGACACCGACGGTTGCGGCAGGCGCAGCTCCGTTTCGATATCGCCCACGGAGTGCTCCGCGGATGCGAGCAGCGTCAAGATTGCGCGCCGGCGCGGCTCGGCAATGATCGCGAATGTAGATTCCACGCCGTTTATATACTCGAACGGGTATATACATGTCAAGGCATTTGACACGCGACCATGGCGACCGATGGGCATCGACAACGGCGCGGCTGGAGCTCCAACGTCGCCGCTCACGCGTTCGTGAGCTCGCAAAACCGCTGAATTGCGGCGTGGGCTTATACCTCGCCGCGCTCCGCCACGAGTCACGCCGCATTTCTCACGTGCACCGATCGCTGTCCGTGGCAAGCTGTCTTGCATCGGTAAAGAGTGATCAGCGCAACGCGACGAGCTCAGCCATCTGTATCGGAGATCGCCATGACCATGAGTACTTCTGAGAAGGATCGGAGCAGCGAGCCAACCTCCATGCGCATTCCGCCGATCGTGGCGCCGGAAGCTTGGGAGACTGCGCGTGAGCAGATGCTCGTGAAGGAAAAGGCCCTGACGCGGGCCCGCGACGCGCTCGCTGCCGAGCGCCGACGGATGCCGTGGATGGCCGTCGACAAGGCATACGAATTTGAAGGGCCCGACGGCAAGGTGAGTCTGCTCGACTTGTTCGAGGGTCGCCGGCAGCTGATCCTCTATCGTGCCTTCTTCGAGCCCGGGGTGTTCGGCTGGCCCGAGCACGCGTGCCGCGGCTGTTCCCTCGGCGCCGATCAGGTCGCGCACCTCGCTCATCTGAACGCTCGCGACACCACCCTCGCCTACGCCTCACGCGCGCCGCAGGCGGACATCGCCCGCCTGAAGATGAGGATGGGCTGGGAGATGCCCTGGTTCACCATCACGGACAGCTTCGATGTGGACTTCGGCGTCGATCAATGGCACGGTCACAACGTCTTCTTCCGCGACCGCGACCGGGTGTTCCGTACCTACTTCGTCAACAGCAGAGGCGACGAGGCCATGGGAAGTACCTGGAGCTACCTCGACATCACGCCGCTCGGTCGACAGGAAATTTGGGAGGACTCACCGAAAGGCTATCCGCAGACTCCACCGTACAAGTGGTGGAACTGGCACGACAACTATCTCACCGAGACCGCAGCTGACCCCAAATGGGTCGAGGTGTCCGACGCCGGAGAAGCCGCCTTCCGCAAGCGCAACGCGAGCCGTCATGAGGACGCAGGCGCAGGGGAAAGAGAACGATGAAAGCGCCCGCGACAGACGAGCTCGGCGCCCCTACGGTCGTCGATCGGAGCACCTTCCAGGCGCAGCTGGACGCGTTGCGGCTGCGCGAGAAGGCTTACACCAGGGAGGGCGATGCCATTGCGGCTGCCCGCCGGCGGCTTCCGATGGTCGCGGTGGATGGCGCCACACCGCTCATTGGCGAACGTGGCATCGTCACCTTATTGGAAGCGTTTGAGGGACGGCGGATGCTCATTGCCTATTACTTCATGTGGCAAACCGGCCAGCCTGCGCCCGAGCAGTGCGAGGGCTGCACTTGGGTTACATCGCAGGTCCGCGAGCTGTCCTATATTCATTCCCGTGATGTCACGTTCGCCGTCTTCTGCCGCGGCCCGTACGCAGAGAGCGCGCGGTATCGTGCCTTCATGGGTTGGGAGGTGCCGTGGTACTCGGTCCAGAACTCGCTCGCCACCCTGTTGGTTGGACGTCGCCTGAACATGATGCATATCGTGTGCTACCTGCGACAGGGATCCACCGTGTTCGAGACTTACTGGACGACGATGCGCGGCGTCGAGGCGATGGACAACAGCTATCGCTTGCTTGACTTGACCGTCTACGGTCGCCAGGAGGCCTGGGAGGATTCACCGACGGGCTGGCCGCAACGATTGGAAGGTAGGCAGACTTTTCGCACTGATGGCCGTCCCACGGCTCAATGGCCGCGGCTGAAGGCCGGGTACTCGGACGACCTGAGAACCGACGGGTGATGCGTGCCTGCTTGCCCTGGTCTGCTTCCCTTCCGGTGAGCGGTCACCTCAGTTTGCTTTTGGCCGCGACCCAGCCAGTGCTTCGTCGAGCATCTTCACCAGCTCGGCGCGATCGTACGTGTAGGGCTGACCCTCGTTCAGCTGAACAAGTTGCCGGAGCTGGGTCCTGATCGTTATCTCAGCCTGCTGCGCGTTCGGGACGACCAGATAGCGGCGCTTGGGATTTGCATCGAAGAGTGCCTGCTCGACCGCGGCGGCCACCTCGTCGGGCTCCTTGGCGTGAGATACGAATTCGGCGAGTTGCCCACCGGTCCTCGATCGCTGCATCTCATTCTTGACGATGTCGGTCTTGTAGCTGCCCGGTTCGATGACGCTCACCTTTACTCCGAGCCCACCCATCTCCTGTGCGAGGGCGTCGCTGAATGCCTCGATGGCATGCTTGCTCATCGAGTAGGCGCCCGACTGTCGCGGGGTGAAAATGCCATTGATCGAGCCGATGTTGGCGATGCGGCCACTCGAGGCGATGAGGAGCCGCGCAAAGGCGCGGGTGATACGCCAGGGCCCGTATACATTGACGGCCATGACCACGTCGAACTCTTCCATCGTTGTGTCCATCACCGAGCCGATGGTGACGACGCCGGCGTTGTTCACGAGGCCATATAGGCCGCGTCCCGCTTTCGTGACGGTTGCCACCGCCGACTCGATGTCCTGTGGCTTGGTCACGTCGAGCCTCAGCGGCTGGACGTTCTTGAGGGCCCCGAGCGCCTGCAGATCTGAGTCCTTGCGGGCGCCCCCATAGACGAAATAGCCGTGATTCGCGAGGCGTTCGGTGATCTTACGTCCGATGCCCGTGCTGGCACCGGTCACCAGCACGGCTTTGGGCGCGCCGGGTGTCTGGGTTTGCCCCCAATCGACCAGTGGTAATGCCATGAGTGACACCAGCATCAGCAACTTCGTCGGCGTTCTCATGTTTGCTCTCCGATTCGGTTCGCCGCAGCGAGGCGCATCAGGACATCCGGTGGCGCATGCGGGTTAGCTGCTCCATGAGCGGCTGTCTCGAAATCCGACGCACAGTAGAATAGCTCGGTGCCATGCGCAATTTCGATGCGCTTGGTCATTTCAGGCTTGGCGTTTCGCGGCAGGCAACCCGAATGCTCGATATACGTGTGGACGATGTGTCCGGCGCGCCGACACGCGAACTTCTGGCGCTACACCTTGCAGGAATGCACGGCAACTCCCCTCCCGGGCACGTATTTGCTCTTGACCCGTCAGGACTGCGAGCACCCAACGTCACGGTCTGGGCGGCCTGGGATGGGGCGACGTTGGTAGGCATCGCTGCACTGAAGGAGCTTCCTGACGGAACCGGCGAGTTGAAATCGATGCGCACTCATCCGAGCCATCTACGCAAGGGCGTCGCCACTGCCCTCCTTGAACACGTCATTGGCGAAGCCCGCCGGCGTGGGCTGCGTCGCCTCAGTCTTGAGACTGGAAGCGGCCCGGCCTTCGAACCGGCATTGACTCTCTATCGCAGGAGGGGGTTCAGAGACGGTGAAGCGTTTGCTGATTACAGCCGGAGTGACTTCAATCAGTTCCTTCATTTGTCTCTGTAACCGAATCCTCTGTCACTATGCCGATGACTTCGAAATACGCTCACCCCTGATCGTTGAGCGGATGGGCATCGCGGAAGGGTTGCTCAAGGGAAAAGAAGCGATTCGGCCGTATTGCCAAAGAGAACTGGATCGGTAGCGCGATGCACCGGGGAAGGATATTGGGGAATGCTTTAGAATGCCGAACGAACTGCCAGGCTCGGCCACGGAGGGATACGTTGGTTCGTCACAACATGTCGGGCATACAACTGCGTAGGGGACTCGAGGCCGCACTTAGGTGGTGCCTCATGTGTCTTGCGCTCGCGCTGCAACCTGCGCACGGCAGTGTGTACCCACTGCCGGAGAATGGCTCAACCCTGATTGGCGAGGACGCCGGCGTAACGACCGTTTACGAGGACACGTTGCCCGACCTCGCACAGCGCTACAGTCTCGGTTACTACGAAATCATCCGGGCGAATCCGGGCGTGGACGTGTGGATCCCTGGGGCGGGCAAGCAGCTCACACTTCCCGGAAGGCGCATTCTTCCTCCGGGCCCGCGTGAGGGCATCGTCGTGAACCTCCCCGAGCATCGGATGTACTTCTATTCCAAGCCACGCAAAGGCGAAAAACCGGTGGTCATCACCTATCCGGTGAGCATCGGAAAAATGGACTGGCGCACCCCGCTCGGTGAGACACGCATTGTGTCCAAGGTTCGCAGCCCTTCATGGTACCCGCCTGAGTCGGTCCGCCAGGAGCACGCCGAGAGAGGTGACATTCTGCCGAAAGTGGTGCCGCCCGGCCCGGACAATCCTCTCGGTGACTTCGCGATGCGGCTCGGTGTCGTCGGCGGCAGCTATCTCATACACGGAACCAACAACCCGCTGGCGGTCGGGATGGCCGTGACCCACGGGTGCATTCGCATGTATCCAGAGGACATCGCGGCGCTGTTCCCGCGCGTGCCTGTTGGCACGAAGGTGCGGCTGATCAATGAGCCGGTCAAGGTCGCGTGGGTGGGAGGAGAACTACTCATCGAGGTCCATCCACCGGTCGATGCGGAGGGGCAGTCCGTGGAGCCGGATCTGAGCGTGCTCGAGCCGCTGCTCGACCACGAACTGGGCAAAGATACCGCCGCAATTCACTGGGACCTGGCACGCGAGACACTGGGGGCCGCAACCGGCATGCCGACCGTGGTCGGGCTAGCCGCCGAACATCCCGAAACGCCAGCTGCACAACCCGCTGTGTCGACGGGCCTGAACGGATCGCTGAGATGACGAACGTTGGGTCTACCGCATCGAGTCTCGCAGATGGCTCATGGCGAGGTCTGCCGCACCGATGCGAATGAGCCCTTGGCGCGGATACTCCATGTCCATCATCACATAAAGCGTCGTTGTAACGATCGCGGCGTAGACGAAGATCGATAGCCAATTTCTGGTACCTCTAGCCATTCCGAAGCCGGCGACGAGTCCGCTGAGAAGCGCCGCACCAATCAAGAAGACGAGAACCAGCCCGGGCACATGCGTTTGCACGGCGATTGTCTTCGCGTTGGCAATCCCTATCATGTCATTGACGGCCGGGAGCAGTAGGCGCGCTGCACCGGACGGGTCCTTGTTGCTGGCCATGAGGGCGTGTGACCAGATTTCGTTTTGCAGTCTCGCTGAATTGAGTAACTCTCGTTCCGCGACCTTTTCCTCCGGCGTTTGAGAAATTTGCTGCCTCACATCGAGGTACTCACGGAACAAACGGCGTAGTTCCGGCTGCTCCCCCTGGGGAAGCAGGTCCACGCGCGTATAGGCCGCACCGATTGCATTCGCCTCCTGGACGATGAGCTGCCGACGAGCATCCAACCTGGAAGCAGACCCGAAAAAGCTGAGTGAGAGCAGCAATCCAAATATTCCGAATACCGCTGCCTCGATGGCGCTGAAGCCTTCATGGGCATTGGCAGTGGTCCGGATTCGCTTTACACCGACGCGATAGCCGATTTCCAGACAGAGGACCAAGCCGACAAAGACTAAGACAGCGACTACAACGATATTCATAGGCCTGAACCCTTGAGAATTGCCGACTTGTGAACGAGGGGAGGCCCCGCCCCCACACACACCCGCAGCCTGGTCGCGAGCTTCCTGCGCACAGCGCCGCCGCGCTTACGCCACACGATCGCGCCGGTGTGTTCTACTTACAGCATGCACTGCGGGAGGCACACATGACTAGGTGCACGGAAAGCCCCGGGTACAGACATTGCCGCCGATGGGTAAGACTTGAAGCATTCACCTGCATGACGGACTTAGCGAATGAAAACGCCACCGAGTTGCGGGAATTAAGCGTCCAATATGCAGCAGACGATTTCAAGCGCAAGGCCAGGTAGCGGACGTGTGTAGAGCA
>Ga0335077_10000256_pt1 | contig 56934 bp, 42 predicted proteins | sample Lox_Sample_31_FD_207151 | JGI IMG/M metagenome (GOLD analysis project Ga0335077, IMG submission 207151) | Soil microbial communities from Loxahatchee National Wildlife Refuge, Florida, United States - Lox_Sample_3.1 | ecosystem: Environmental > Terrestrial > Soil > Wetlands | place: USA... | reverse complement strand
GTCGCATGGCGATGGAGACGGGGGCACATTCTCCCTGGGTGAGCCGACTGTTGGCGGAGTTAGGTCACGAAGTAATCGTGGGCCACGCTCAGAAAGTACGCTTGATCACCAAGAGCCGGCGAAAAGATGATCGCCTGGATGCGCGCACGCTGGCGCGCCCAGCGCGAATCGATCCTGAGCTGCTGAGTCCGGTGAAGCATCGTAGTGCCCAGGCACAGCTACACCTGGCGGAGATCCGTGCACGCGCGGGACTGGTGAGCGCGCGAACCGCGCTGGTAAATGCTGCCCGTGGGTTGGTGAAGTCTTACGGCGAGCGGGTGCACAAGTGTGACACGCGACAGTTCCGTCGGGAGACGAGCGGGTTAAGCACAGGATTGCGCGAAGCCTTGGAGCCGTTGCTGTCCCAAATCGAATCGCTCAATGAAAGCATCCAGAAATACGATCGGCGGATCGAGAAGATGGCCAAAGAGACGTATCCGGAAACGTCGCTGCTCAAACAGGTCAAGGGAGTGGGAGACCTAATCGCCACGACCTATGTGCTGACTCTCGAGGATACACACCGTTTCCGAAAGAGTCGGGACGTCGGATGTTTTGTAGGACTGCAGCCTGGGCGGAGGAATTCAGGCGAGAGTGAGCCGCAGATGCGCATCAGCAAAGAAGGCGACGAGTATCTACGGACCCTGCTGGTGCAAGGTGCGCACTATATTTTGGGACCCTTTGGGGAAGACAGTGATTTGCGGCTCCGGGGACAAAAGCTCTCGGCGCGAGGAGGAAAAAATGCGAAGAAACGGGCCGTGGTTGCGGTAGCACGTAAGCTAGCCGTTTTGCTGCATCGGTTGTGGGTAAGTGGCGAGGTGTACGAACCGTTGCGCAATAGCCGGAAGGCAATGAGCACAGCGGCATAAGGGCCTGGCAGAGAATTTATACCGAACAGCCGAGCTCGACCGCCGAGTTTAGGTGACTGCGGCAACTCCTGGACCCCACTTCCCTCGTAAGAAGGAAGCAGAGAGGTCGCTAATCAGGTGGCAGCACCTACTGAACCGAGAACACCCAACTGGCACCGAGCGAAAATCGCTCACACGAGAGTGCGGATGGAAGGGTGGCGGCAGAGGCGGCCCGGCTGAACGGAAAAGGTAGAAAGAGACCAAAGAGAGAGGCTATCTATTCTTGACCCGGACCGGCCTTCTCATGGAAGGAGGTCTGGGTGCAGAACGATGACGCCGTTACTCACTCCGTTCATCCGATGGCGCACGTCAATCAGGAATGGAACCGCTCGCAGCCCCCGGCACTGCTCCGGTGGTCATGCACTTCAGCCAGCCAGAATTCATTCGTGTCCGCTGCGAACTGCACGCGTGGATGAATGGTGTTCTGGCTGTGTTCAAGAACTCGCACCATGCTGTCACGGATAGCAACGGCGCTTTCACCCTTCCCGATCTCCTGCCAGGCAAATACACCATCACGGCCTGGCACGAGACTTACGGTACCCAGACCGCCGAAGTCGTGATTGGCCCCGGTGAGTCCAGAGACCTGAACTTTACCTTTAAGGTTTTGCCGTACTGATCGCGGATCGCCGGCGGGCCCGTCTACCCGCCGGGCGGCTTCGCGTCGTGCGTCAATGGCCCGGCTTGAATCGCGCTTCCAGCTTCGCGGCAGAGTTGCGCGCTTGGCCGAGACGGGTGGAGTGATGGTCACCTGAACCGACGGAGTGTATTCCCCAAATGCACTCAGCTTTCGCTCCACCCATATTCGTTTCCAGTTCAGCCAGGCAACCAGAGTTAAGATCGTGGTACTGAGTGCCTTCAGCATGTCAAGCGCTACCAGGAATCCTTCCCAAGTTGCTGTTCGTGGATTCACTCGAATTCCTTCGCGTGGTTGATTAACGCGGCGGGCTCAACAGCTCAACACGAAGTTCGAATTAATCCTTTTCGGGGGTCTGGTACGAGGCGATGAGACGCGCGACGGTAATGGCGACGTAGAGGACGCCGGAGGCGGCTTCCAGAGAAGCGAACATGCGCGCGACCGGGCGGATGGGAACGATATCGCCGAAGCCGAGCGTTGTGAGACTGGTCAAACTGAAATACAACATCTCGCTGGGAGAGATCTGGCCGGCCAGCGTCGCGCCCGCTTCCGCAAAGGAACCTGGGCGGAGAGTGTTGGTCAATTTGAAAACGGCGAACCAGAAAAGAGCAATCAAAAAATAGAGGCACACGGAGACGACAAGTCTTTCCTTGTCGATGGCGCCTTTTTTGCCGAGATAAATGAACAGGCTGACGCACACCAATCCAACGAATAACGTGAGGCTGGCATAACTCGCGGTTTCGAGAAATACGCTGTGGTAAATGTGGTTGAGCCACAGGAGTCCGATGGAGGTTGCGGCTAAGGGTATGGCGGAGAGGAAAACGGCCTTTCTCTCAGACAGCAGCACGGTGGCGGCGACAAGCGTGAGAAACAGGTTCAAAACGATGACAGTTTCTCCGCCCTCGCGATGCTCAAAGAACGGTGTAGCGACGAAAACCAGAAGGACGCTGTAGAGGAGAAACAGGGAGCGCAATCGACGGGTCAACAGAGACATCGAGGATCCACCTGAAGGCTAGCCAGCACTGTTGACGGGGCACACGCCGAAAGCGGGAGCCTGCGGCAGCGCCCCGTGCGAAATTTAGATTCAGTTTGCCGATACAACGAGCTCAGCGTCGGAATTACCGCACATACCGTAAATCGCTCCGGCTGCGCACGCTCCGATGGAGTATTTGTAGCAACCTGCCTTTTTGGCGACGACAGTGACGGGCCGGTCGGCGCCGCCCATGATGGCGCCTTCCATTTCAAACGGCGAGTTGGGGCCGAAGTCAATCACGAACCCCGTGTTTTTGGAGGTGGAGTAAAAGGTAACGGAAGTACCGACCTTGACGCAGAATGGCTTGTTACCTTTGGCGTTCGGGATTTCCGGTGTGGCGGTGGCGACGTTGGCCGCACCACGCTTGATATCGACCTTGCAAGGAGCAGTCGGAGAGCCGCAGGTAGTCGCCGCGCTGCAGATGCTCTGCGGGTTGGACTCCGAGCAGCTAAATTTCTTGTTGTTATCTGCCAAAACAACGGTAATGAAGAGCGGGAATAGAAGAACAGCAGAGAGAAAAACGACGGCGCGCAAAGATTTCATTCGTCACCTCGAAGTGAAGTTAAGAGAGCCAAACGCAACAGCAATTCACCGACGGAGCAGCCAGACGCCAGATGAGAGGGCGGAAGCGTGAATCAGTTCCCACCAGGGAGCGTCAGTTGACACCCGCCGTACCCTTCCAATCGATGACATCCACCAAAGTCCACGGATTCTGATTGAGCTGAAACTGAAGCTTGCCTTCTTTATCGATGGCCAGTTGCGCCGCCGGATAAAGAACGCCGGTGCTCTTGTGCTTGTCCTGATCGTTGAGGTCAAACTCGCCGGCGGTGAGGTTGAACGCGGTAGTCTGAGAATCGGCCCACACTTCCCCGAAGCGCAGTTGCCGGTTGGTGATGAAGCGAATCTTGCGGCCTGTCGGAGTGGGGATCATCTTGATGAAGCTAACGTCATAGCCAAGGGTGCCGGTGATGGAGCAGTGCCCGACGGCCCTCATCTTCGTGAGTGCATTGACCAAGCCCTGATTCTGCCCTTTCTCAAAGGCCTGGACGAGCATCTGGTAGTCGTCTGGTGTGGAATACTCGTAAATCTCGAGCGATACTCCGACAACGGCGCCCAATTGCGTGCCGGTGCCGGTGGCCGAAGCTTCGATGGTTTCAGGCTTGACGTGATCGCGCGAGAAAAACGGGAGCACGCCGAATGTCAGTAGTGCGACAACCATGCAACCACCGATCATCACCCGATTCAACTTTCCTGCTGTTTTCTTGATGATAAACATTTCGATCCTCCATGAGTTTTTATCTGGTCATTTGCAACAATCTTGCGGCCCGAGCCGATATTACTAACCTTGAGTGAACGATGCAGCCGATTAAGTTCCGGCGACGCCTTTGTTCTGGAGAATTTTCACTACGACGCGGCGGTTCTCCGCCTGGCCTTCGGCAGTTTTGTCGGTATCAACCTGTCGACTGGTGCCCATGGCTCCAGGCGAGAGCATGCTGGTGAGTGGGATTTGTCCTTGTTGTTCCAGGAAAGTCGTGACGTTCTCGGCGCGTTCGGCGCTGAGGCGTTGATTGAGAGCCGCGCTGCCAACCTTGGAAGCATAGCCCTGGACCATGATGAGATAGGCGGTGACTCCCTTGGCCTGCTGAGCAAGCTTCAAGAGTTCCTGCTGATACTGGGGCTCGACTTTGGTGCTGTCGTTGGCGAAATAGACGGTAGCTTCCCCGAGAATGTTGTATTCGCCCAACTCCCCGAAGCGCTTGTTGGCCTCGGCGATCATGGCCTTGTTGGCGGCAATCTTCGCGGCGTTCTCAGCGGACTTTTCCTGTTCTTCCTTGATTTGCGCTTCCTGCGCCTGGACCTGCTGCTGAGTTTTCTGCAATTGCTGGCTGGTTGGGGTCAGACCGGCTTGAATGTCCTGAGCGGTCTGCAAACTGGAACCCTTAAACTCAACAGAGTCCGCCAGGAGCTGGTTTTGGGCGTTGTAAGAGCCCTTTACTTTCACGGGCAGCCCTGGAATCAGCGCCGTGATGGCGAGATGCTTTTTCCGGAACAATCCTTCCGGCTCGACCACCTGGGTGCTATCGGAAAGAATCACCACGACCTTTCCCGCATCCTGAGTTTGAACGGTCATCGTGGCGCCGGACCGGCCGACGATCAGCCCATCAATCTGAGAACCCTGTGCGAGCGCGAGGCCGGCACAGAAGAGCCCCAATATAGCGACTGCCGATAGCGGGCGACTGCCCCTCCAACCTCTTCGTTTCATACGATTTCTCCTTTTTCATCGAACGAAATCCACCAGACTGAATTGGCGACCAGCGCGAACCATTTCGTAGATCGCCGCCGAGTTAGTTGTGCGAACGCGATTACCGACGCCAGCCGCCGCCGCCCCAACTACGATCACCACCACCACCCCAACTCCGGCCACCTCCGCCCCAACCTCCGTAGCTGTGACTGCCACCCCAGCCGCCACCGGAATGCTGATAGTTCTGGTAATGATCGCTTTGAGCGGCACCGCTCTGACGGCTCTGCATTTCGGAGTTGAGGCTCTGTGACGACGTGCTGCTGCCGGAAGGATGGGACTGGTTGTAGCTCTGCTCGTGTTGCTGGGCGTTTTCCTGGCTGTCGGGATGTTGCTGCTGGTAACTCGACTTATCCTGCTGAGCCTGCTGCTGGGCTTGCTGCGTGTTTACGCTTTGCCAGGAATTGGTGCTGTTGTTGTACTTTTCCCAGCCTGAGCCACTGTTCTGGTAAACGTTGCCATCGTGTCCGGCATACATATCACCACTGGAAGTCTTTCCAGCCGCTGTGTTTCCGTAGGCGGTCGAAGTTCCGTAGGCCTTGCCACCCTGTGAGCCTTGCGCGGAAGCTACAGTCCCATTGGCGGTGGAATAGTGTTGGGTGTAGGCGGATTTGTTGCCCTGTGAGACATAAGACTGACCCCACTGTGCGGTGGGACTGGAGCCCTGGTGTGTTGCGCCATAGGTGCCGGTGTACGGGTTATAGGCCTGCCCTACACTCTGCTTTCCGTAGGCGGTGGTAGTGGATGCACCGCGCGCGTAGGTGCCGGTGTAGGGATTGTACTGAGCCGCGCGTGTAGCAGAGCCGTACGCGCCGTAAGCCGTTTGAGAATAGCCGTAGGCTCCGTGACTGGTGTAATAGGGCGTGGCACCGTACGCCGCTGGATACGGATGATAAACCGGATACCCATATGCGGGATAGCCGATGTAGGGCGGGTAATAGTAGCCGCTGCCGCTGCAAACAATTGCGCCGACGGCCAAGCCGGTGACGAAGCCGCCCAGATAGCCCGAGGTGTAGCTGGCTTGGATGTCGCCACTGGAGGTGGTGGTCTGAGTGACATACGTGACGTTGTAGACCGGGGAACTCGGCGGAATGGTGTAGATGACTTGAGGCACGGAACTGGCGGTTGTCCAGGGTCCGGCAGGAGTGGTGGACATAAACCAGACGCCTTGCAGGCAGAGGTAGTAAACGTCGCCGACTTGAATCACTTTGTCGGCGGTATTGGTCGCATATAGGAGTGTGGTGCCTTCAATAGGAGCGAATTGAGGAGTTCCGATGTAGGTGACTTTCGCTTGGGCCGCCGCCTTGGTGGGATTCAGAATCATTGTCGTAGGAATTTGCGCGATGAGAACGGCGTCCTTGGCTTCACTTGTTCCCGGGACCGAAGCGAGCACAGCGCTCGCGGGGCTGGAGAGTGGAATCTTCGCAAAGTCGGGGGGCAAGTTCGGAGTGGCAAACGTCCACGGGCCAGCCAGGTTGGTAGCGCTGAACCAACGTCCTGCCGCGAGGTAGTAGTAGGTCTGCGTGGGGTTGTACAGGAACAGGGGACTATCCGTGTTGTTCGCATACATCAGATCCGTGCCCGGAATCGGCGTGTAGGAAGGCTGGCCTTCGAAGAGGATGACCTCGGCCGGCACGGTGCTGTAGAAGACTTGGGGAATTACAGGGTTCGCCACCGGCGGCGGTGGAACGGCCTTCTTTACGGGCGCAAACCGGCCGGAGTCTGGGATTTTCTTGAACTCCCGAGAGAGACTTGTAGTGCGCGTCCACGGGCCGTGCAGATCCGTGGCGGTGAGCCAGATATTTTGCACGAGCAGGTAATACTTTGATTCGGATGGCTCGAAGAACAAGGGCCAGGCTGTGTTCACGACGAACTTCAGTCTCGCCCCGGATACCTCGGCGAGGACAGGTTCGCCGTCGACGCTGAGGAGAATCGCCGGTGAGTAATTGATGAAGATGAACGGCGGATCATTTTTCAATTCCACGGTCTTTACCGAAGTCGGTTTCGGAACGTAGGAGACGACACGCTCGAGCGAGATGGTGTAGACGGGAGGGATGAAGGACCGGAGCAGTTGGTCCATTTTCGAAGTAGTTGCCGGGTCGAGATCTGGAAAGTATGTGTTGATAATTTGTATGCCGTAGACAGTGACCACGTGATTGTTTGTATCTACATTGGTGGTACCGCTCATGGTTGCCGCACCGACCACCATCTTTCCGCCTGTGGGAGTCAGCTGGAAGGCCTGGCGCCAGGTGATGTTGGTGAAGTCTTGCCAGTTGTCGACTTGCGGTTGATAGGAAACGAGTGTCCCGCCGGCCTGGATGTTTTGGCGAGGCCAGCCGGGGTCAGATTGGGCAAACGCCGCGCCTGAGAGCAAAAGCAAGGGCATAGCAATACTGGCGATCGTTCGTAACGCTTTCATTCTCCATCCTCCAAAATTTACTTCGGTACGTCCACTAATCTCGTTTCGGTTGCGACCCCGTTTCTTTTTCCAGTTGTTTGAGCTTCTGCTCCATTATCATTTTTTCCTGAGCCTTGCTCAGTTTGGGGAAGAGGAACGCAATCTGTAGCCGCATCCCCCAGCTGGAAGTGCCCGCCGGGTGGACGGCATTGCCATAAAACTGCGCGGTGATGTTCACGGGCTGGAAGCCCAACTTCATCACGCGCCCCACGCCGCCCCCAAAAGGAACGGTCCAGACATTGCCGCTTGAAGCTTCCCAATCTGCGGTGAGGATCGGGGAAATGGAGAGGTACCAACCCTTGTCCAGGTTGTAGTTGATAAAATACTGCAGAAGCATCTGATTTACGTCGGGCCGACTGCCATCACCCGCCACCGACCATACGTTGTTAACCAAGGCGCCGAGCGTCCAATGGCCCGGCTGCGCGAGCGCGACAAAGGATGGACCGATGCTGAACTTACCTTGGCCGAGAATGGTGTTAGTGGCCGTGGGAATCACGAAAGCCGGGCCCACGCCCCAGATCACTTTGCCCGGTTTCCGGGGCGACAGGAAAAAAGTAGGGTTCATGTCGCCAAGGCCGTACTCTCCGCCTGTGGTCTGGTTGGGGTAGGGCTGCCAGACGATCGGCTGAATGATGCGGGAGATGAGCATCCAGTTTTTGGTGATATTCGCGGGAATGACCGGCTGAATATTCAGGACATCTTGTGTGCGGTTGTAAGGGCCAACGCTGAAGTTGGAATTGTTTTGAATCGGAACACTGATGAGGCTAGCGACGGGATTCTGAACGGCCTTTTGTAGATCCGCCGCTGCACTGGCGGAGGCGTCGTTTTGAACGGCAGCGTTGGCGGTCGCCTTCGGCGCGGTTTGATTTTCTTGCGCGAGGATCGCCGGTGCAAACAGAGCCGCGACTGTGGCAAAGGCCAGCGGCAGCGCTGAGAGCGTCGCGTTGCGCTGTTGTTTCGAACTCTTCATTGTGCTGTTCACCTCCCCAGCGGTCTAATCGGAACCGCCGCGGCTCCGCGGGGTTCACGGACAAAGCTGCCTGCGGGAGAGCGGCACGAGCGGGCTCTCCCGCAGCCCCCCCCGGTGCTACTGCACAAGCTTGACGGCCGGTGGCTTCCACGTGCCATCGATGATCGATGGCGACGCATCCTTCGGCCAGTACAACCGCAGCATCGGGATGAATCTGGCTTTCGGCGCCGGCAGCCAATTCGCTTCCTTTGCCTTGCCCGGTGAATCCGACTGGATGTAAAGGTCCACGGAGCCGTCGGCGTTCGTGACGAACTTGTTTCGTGAACTCAGCGTGTAACGGTTCAGCGGATTTGGCACAAAGAACATGTCCTTGTCATACATCGTCAAGGACCAGAAACCGTTCACCGGCGGGAACTGTCCCTTGTCGAAGTGCATAACGTAATTCTTGGTGCCGTCATACTCTTTGCCATCTGCGTCCTTTTCCGAGGTCGGATAAATCGCATCTTGCGGGCGATTGGCGCCGAGGCCGATAGCAGTAACGAACGCGCGCTGGAGGTAGTCTGTGCCATAGACGCCGATGTGATTGGTTAGATACATCCATCCGTTGACCGGCACCGCGGCTTTCCGGAACCCTTCCAGTATTTTCACTTGAGCCAGCTTCGGAACCGCCTTGATGGCTTCCTTATCGAAGCCACCGAGTTTACTTGGGTCGAAATCCTGTCCGGAAACGATTCCGACCTTGGCCATTTTTGCAAGGACAGGAGCATCGTCTGTGGATGGAGGATTCGTCTTCAGGAGCCTGGCGAGGTAGGTGAAATACTCGTTCACGCCGAACGCGTCGACCTGATCGCGGACAGCGGTCTTTCCGTCGAGGGCGTTGTCCACTTCGCCCGGCAGCGGAGTGTAGGGCTTGCCGTAAGAGCTGAGTGGCACGAGCGAGAATTTGTCTTGCAACGCGTGCACCTTGGCATAGTCATCCGGAGTTCCGGTGCAGTAGATGCGGCCGAGAATCCATACCATGCCTGTAGGTGACTTGTACTCAGTCACGCCTTCCGGTAGCGTTCCGGTCCATCCAGGTCCGGTGATGGCGTACTTCTGCGCTTTACCACCGGTGGTCCGCTTTCCCGGAACCTGAAACACATCCGTCCAGCCATCCAGCATGGGCATCAGGTAGTAGCGGTCGCCCATGTCTGGAATGCCGAAGACCCACGGCTCTTTCGAGACGTCAATCCAGGCGGTGGTGTAAAGGGTGTCAGCATTCGGGGCGGTAACCGCGTGATCATCAACGGCAGGGTAAGTGCGCAGTTTTATGATTTGCCCCATAGGCCCGCGGGCGCCCTGAACGGTCGCGTAGTTGGTCATCATTTTGCGAGTCATATCCATGGTGACAAGCGGGTAACCATACACATAGACATCAATCGCGTCGCTCACCGCTTGCTCGACGCCGGGTGTTTGCGCCTGCTTGCCCTCCTGCTGGCAGGAAATCATGGCGAAGCTAACCGCGGCGGCCACGAAAACAACGAGGGACCGCCAGGCTGATCTCGTGCTGCAGATTGCTCTCATCATTCAGGTCTCCTTTTCTTCCTAGTAGATTTCACCAATACGGCCGAAACGCAGCTTGAGGCTCCACACTTCGCTGGAGCGGCGGCGAAGTGAAGTCGTGTTGTCTATTGCTTGAAAACGACCTTCGGGCCGGCGATTTTTTGGCCCTGGAGGTCAACGGTAACCTCCACGCGGTCGGCGATCTTGATGAACGGAATGCCGCTGTTCATGCCGTATTCTTTCCGGTCAAAAGCCATGGTCCCGTTGATTGTGCCGTTGCCGGTGCCCTTGCCGGCGAGGCTAATGTGCAGTGTCTCGGGCTTCGAAACGCCACGAATAGTGAACGTCCCAAGGGCATCGAAGGTGTCGGGGCCTGTTTGTGTGATCTTTGTCGAGTGGAACGTGATGTATGGATCGTTGTCCGCGTTGAAGAAGTCTTTGCTCTTGAGCTTGCCGTCCTTCATGCCGCTGCCGGTATCCACACTCGCGGCTTCGATCTTGACGTCGAGGACTGCGGATTCCGCCGCCGGAGAACTAAAGGTGAGGGTGGCATCCCACTTGTCGAATACACCTTCGATCGCTACGGAAGCTTTTACGTTGAACTTGATTGTGCTCTTTATGGGAGTGATCTTGAACACAGGTACCGACGACGGTGCCTGTGCGGGGCTGACTGGCATAAGTGTCAACGTCAACAGGACGAGCACCGAAGGGATGATTGCTTTGGAATATTTCATTGATTCCTCACTCTCCGCTAAGGATTTTCAATCCAAACTCGAAACTCGGGGCCGGGAACTGGAATCCGAAACAAACCGGGCGGAGATGACGGGCCTCCGCCCGGCTTTGCAGATGTTATTCGCTTACCTTGTTGTTGCGTTGTGCTGCCTTAAGCTTCTCGATATCAGCCGGGGTAAGTTGTGGGCGGTTGATGGTCAGGGTCAGCGTGTCGATTTTGCCGTTGAAGTCGAACGGAACCTGGTAGTCCTGATCGTCGACGGGCGTGCCCGTATCGGCGCCGATGTCGAAGTTTTCGTCCCACTGCAAAATAAAGGGAATGGTATGTTCCATGGACTGGGTGGCAACGGTATTCCCGTCAACCTTGAGAACGCCCGTTCCGCCGCGGCCAATCCCGCTTGGGCTGCCGAACATCAGCGTTCCCATGCCAAGACCGTCGTATTTGAACGCGAACTCGATGGCATGTTTCCCGGGAGGAATAACGTCCGTACCTTCCCAGCGAATCCGCTTCAAGTCAACCAGGTTCCAGGTAAACACTGGCTTGCCCTTTAAAATGTAGAAGCCGTAGCCGCCGAATCGACCGCCTTGTGTGACGATCATTCCCTCGCCGCCCTGCGGGATTTCGACGTCAGCTTTGAAGGTATAGGAAGAGTTGAGAATGCTCGGCGCATCGCCGTTGGGAGTGCCAGTCACCTTTCCGTGATATGTGAAGACGCTGCGGCCAGCGCTCAGGCTGGGTTTAGGCGTCAGGAGGCGAGCAACTACTGTGTTATCCAGCGGCAGAACCTGGTATTTTTCCGCTTGCTGCCAGAACAGATCCTGCAATTCCTTCAGCTTCGCAGGATTCTTATCGGCAACATTGTCGTATTGTGTCCAGTCCTTGGTGACATCGTACAACTCCCAAGGATAATCGGCAGGATGTTCGGCAACGATCATGCCGGTGTCCCAAGGTGGGCGCATCACTCTTGTGCTGGCAATCCAGCCGTCACTATAGATGGCGTGGTCACCCATCATTTCAAAATACTGAGTGCGATGGGTGGAAGGAGCCTTGGCATTAGCCTTTTTGAAGGTATACATCATACTCACGCCTTCGATGGGCTTCTGTTTGATCCCGTCGACGTACTCGGGAGCCTGGATGCTAGTGGCATCGAGAATCGTCGGCACAATGTCGATCATGTGGTGGAACTGGTGACGGATTCCGCCCGGGTCATCAATGTGCCCTGGCCAGGAAATGGCCATACCCTGACGAACACCGCCGAAGTGGGAAGCAATCTGCTTGGTCCAGGTGAAGGGAGTATCAAAGGCCCAAGCCCAGGGTACGGCCATGTGGGGATAAGTCTTATCGGAACCCCAAACGTCGTAGAAGTACTTGAGCTGATCTTCCACGGGAACCATAACCTGGTTAAACATGGCGACTTCATTGGGAGTACCGAGTAGAGTGCCCTCAGAACTCGTGCCGTTGTCACCTTCAATGTAGATGATCAAGGTGTTGTCGAGTTTTCCCTCGTCTTCGACTTCCTGGATCACGCGTCCGATTTCGTTGTCGGTGTAAGCGACGTAAGCGGCGAAGACATCCACTTGACGGAGAAACATTTTCTTCTCATCGGCGTTGAGCTGATCCCAGTGCTTGAGTAAGTCGGCGGGCCACGGAGTCAACTTGGCGTCTTGAGGAATCACGCCGAGCTTTTTCTGGTTCTCGAAGATCTGTTCGCGCAGCTGATCCCAGCCCTTGTCGAAGAGGTGCATATCGCTGATCTTCTTGATCCACTCGGGCGTGGGGTTGTGAGGCGCGTGTGTGCCCCCCGGAACGTAGTAGATGAAGAAAGGCTGGTCCGGACTGACGGCGTCGATCCGCTTCATGTACTCGATGGCATCATCGGCCATGGCGGTGGTCAGGTTCCAGCCGGGGTGTCCAACGTAAGGATAGATTTCACTGGTGTTGCGGAAGAGGTTCGGCTCCCACTGGTTGGCATCTCCGCCAACAAATCCGTAGAAGTAATCAAAGCCCATACCGTTCGGCCATTGGTCGAATGGACCGGCCTGACTGGCGGTGAACGCCGGTGTGTTGTGATCCTTGCCAAACCACGAGGTGGTGTAACCGTTTCCCTTAAGAATGCGGCCAATCGTGGCTTTATCCTTTGGGATGATGCTGTCGTAGCCGGGATAGCCAGTGGCCTGTTCCGAAATCACGCCGAAGCCCACGGAGTGGTGGTTTCGGCCAGTAATGAGAGCCGCTCGAGTGGGCGAGCAGAGCGCGGTGGAATTGAAGTTCGTGTAACGCAGGCCATTTTTGGCGATGCGATCGAGCGCCGGCGTGGGTATCACGCCGCCAAATGTGCTGGACACGGCATAACCCGCGTCATCAGTCATAATCAGCAACACATTCGGCGCGCCCTTCGGTGGAACGATGCGCGGACTCCAGCAAGGTTTGGAATCGCGCGAATCGCGATTAATCACGCCATGGAACGCCTCGTCTTGCGGAGGAAGCGGCGCGCCCGGCTTCAGCGATGCTGTGCCCGCCGCCGAGCAAGGGTCGGAGTCGGGTTGTTGTTGCCCCAATAACCGGGTGGCGCCAATCGTTGTGAGCGACAAGGCCACGACTGCCATGGGAACGACTACAGACACCAGCAATGCCTTCCACACGTTCTTACCTCTGTCTTCGTATCGACCAATCATCGGCTGTCTCCGTGCGCTGCGTGAAAGACAATGTCCTGAGTTGTTAGTCAAGTCTCGCTACTTCACGTTCCAGGTTGCGCCGACGATGATTCCGGACTGGGTTACGTCATAAACGAAGGTCGACGACGCACGATAGTTGACGGACATATATCGGTACCCAGCCCTGAGTACCCACTTTCTGGCGATGCGCATACCGAGGACGCCGTAGGCTTCATAATCGGACCTCGCGGAACCGCCGCCGGCATCTCCTCCGACCGTAACAGACATTTTTGGCGTGAAAGCCATGGTGATGCGGCCACCCGCGACGGCATCGGCCCAGTCAGCGGTTCCTGAAATGCCGTTGTTGACTACCGGACCTTGAACGCTCAACGAACTGTTCAAATGCCAGTAGCGTGCCGCCATGATTCCATCGACCTTGAACTTCTCGGTGTCCGCCAGCCGGTAGCCGATTCCGGGCGTGAATATCGTTTGCTTGAACTCAGCTTTTGCGGTGGTTGCTCCTTCGTCGAAATCAAGGGCTTTCTTGTCCGTGAGCTTGACCCACATGAAATCCATGGGGAAGAGGACGCGGTTATAGCGCGGTTCGACGGTGGCCATAAAACCAAGGTTGAGGTAGTTGGCAATGTCGCCGAAGCTGGCATGAACGCTGGCGTCGTGCCCGGCGATGCCGGTGGTTCCATGCATTCCGGCCAACCAGAGGTACGGAGTGACATCCATATGGAACCCGTCACTGGATGGGGAGGGGGGGGCCGGCTTTGTGGACGTGCTCGGCGCCGACTGTGCCCACAGCGTGGGTCCGACGATAGTGATGCTCAATACGCCCATGAGAAGAGCCAAGAGGCAAAAGGTGAGGTTTGTCTTCATTTTCATCCTTGTTTATTCCATCTGGGATGGGCGAAGGGGAGCAATGGCCTCGGCACCGCCCGCGCAAACTCGGCCGTCTCTCCAAATTTGCGCAACACCAAGTCATTGCTCCCCCAGCCTCGACCCCACCGTCACCGGTGAGGGAATTGAACCAGCTCAGATGGGCGTGGATCTGGCGCTCTGCACCAGATCGAGGCCTTGAGCCTTTACAACGTCGAAAAACTCAATTTGCGGCGGCGTGCTGCTGAGTTCCATTAGCAACAGCAGCTGCTTGTAGCTGTCGGATTTGAGGTGGCGAATCAGGTCCTCTTCATTCGACCAACGAGACTCGAATCGCAGCTCATCCGGGTCCGTCCAACTCTGCGAGAGGGTACAGCTCAAACAGCCAGGTTGCACTTGAGTCGGGCCAACCAAAGATGCCAAGGCGCTTCCCAGCTGCTGTTTTTTCCCCTGAGGTACAGCGATGCTCATCTGCTCGATGATCATGTACGTTGCCGCTCGTCTGGGAGCTAGTACTCATTCGTCGCTCATCGCGGGATTCGTAAGGGGCGGTGAGCAGATGAAGATCTGTTCATTGTTAGAGCACGAGCAGGGCCGAAACAGCGCTAGTCGAGGGGAGAGACTAAACGGCCTAATTGAAAGCAATTTCAGGCCGCTGACGATAAGCAAAGACGCAGAGTTGCTATACCGCCCCAACATTTTGGAGTGGCCCCAAAGCTATGGGGGCGCAGGCGGGCTCTCACTGAACTATCAACCGAGGCGCGACAGAGCTGCGCGCAAAGGTGCGTCTGAGACTTGAATTTAGCCTCGCCCGCCGCACAGAGCGCCGACACCCAAATCCGATGCAAAGGCAAGGGCCAGTTAGGACGGCCGGCGAATACCCAGTTTCTTCATCTTCGCTTCCAGGGTAGTCGGTTTCAGGCCAATGATTTCGGCGGCGCCGCCTTTTCCGCGGACGCGCCAACGAGTGGTTTGCAGCACAGCACGCATGTGTTCGGCTTCAACCTCGTGCAGCCGGCGGGGGCTGTGGCGCATGCCTGGCTCGAGTTCCGGGATCTCGGCGCGGAAAATCGCGCCGGTATTCAGAATAAGGTTGCGCTCGATGACGTTGCGCAACTCCCGAATGTTGCCGGGCCAGCCGTACCTCTGGAAGTCCTGCATTGTGGAGGCGTGGACACCTTCAATTTTTCGGCCCATTCTCTTGCCCAGGTCTTTCAGGATGTGCCACACGAGAGCGGGTATGTCTTCGGTTCGTTCGCGAAGTGGTGGAATCGCGATGGGGAAGACGTTTAGACGGTAAAAGAGATCTTCGCGAAACTTCCCTTGATCGACCATTGCTTGCAGGTTGCGGCTGGTTGCGGCAATTACGCGCACATCCACGCTAATGGTCTTCGAACTTCCCAGACGCTCGAACTGGCCTTCCTGCAGGACACGCAAAAGTTTGGATTGAACTTCGACCGGAAGTTCACCAATCTCGTCCAGGAAGATCGTGGAGTTGTGGGCCAGCTCGAATCGTCCAATTTCGCGAGCAAGGGCGCCGGTATAGGCGCCGCGTTCCCTGCCAAACAGCTCACTTTCGATGAGGCTGGTCGGCAGTGCAGCACAGTTGACTTTCACCATGGGGTGGTTTCGGCGTTCGCTCAATTCATGAATCGTCCTGGCGATCAGTTCCTTGCCCGTGCCGGTTTCGCCCAGGATCAGTGCTGCTGAATTCGTCGGCGCTACCTGTTCGACTTTTTTCAAAACACTACGGATACCGGGACTGCTGCCGACGACATCGGAGTGATGGAAGGCCAGATTAATTTCTTCGCGCAGGTAGGTATTCTCAGTTTCCAGTTGTTGTTTCAGCCGCTGAATTTCAGAGTAAGCCACCTGTAACCGCTCGTCGGCCTGCTTGCGCGCCAGGGCGTTCGCGAAAATATCAGCCACGTCCTGCACGCGCGAGATAATCCGGTTGTCCCATCGCCTGTATTCGCGGAAACTGTCTGTCGACATGCCGCCGATCACGCGCCCGCCCACGCGGAAGGGAACCACGATTGCGGATTTTTCGCCGACCGATTTCATGTATTCGCGTTCGTGTTGCGCCTCGGCTGGCAGTTCGTCGGGGTGTGCGGTCGTTGCTATTTCGCCGCTCAATAACCTGGATTCCAGCCAGGGCAACACTCCCTTCAGCACCCGCTGCGGAAAGTGCGGAATTCCCGGCCGGACATAGGAGTGGGTTACGACGAAATCACCCGTATTGGGATCAATTTGGGCCACCGTTGTGCGGTCAGCGTCCAGCGCTTCCGTTAGAACGCTGAGCCCATTTTCGATCTCTTCATCGACCTGATCCGTCGGGAGATTAATGAATTTGGCGGACAATCCAGCCAGACACTGCTCAAAACGCAAGCGCGTGGCCACCTCGGCGGCACTGATGCGCTCGGTGGTGTCGCGAACGATGGAATAAAAAATCCAGTCATCCCCGACCGGCACGGGAGTCAAACTAACATCGGCAGGAAACTCGGCGCCGTCCTTCCGCAAAGCGACCATCACGTGGCCCCGGTTCATTGGCCGGAATTCTGTGGCTGCCTGATAAGCCATGCGCACCCGCCGGTGAGCTTCTCGCAAACGCTCCGGCACCAATTTTTCGACGATTTCGCCGATCAATTCCTCTCGGTTGTAGCCAAACTGCCGTTCGGCCTCACCGTTCAACCCCAGGATTCGGCCTTCCCAATCCGTGGCAAGCATAGGCTCGGGGGCCGATTCGAACAGTCGGGTGTGAATCTCTTTCAGATATTCACTGTTGTGGAGAATCGCCTCGGAAGTCGTAGGGCCGTGGCCCTCCGGGACAACGTTTGATGTCACGGCCCCGGCAGGAGTGCAGGCCTGCAATGAGAAGGGAGACTCTGCCTCTGGGCTCATGCAATCTGAAGCCGGACCATTAGATTTCATCGAGGAGCTCTCACAACTGGGCGGAAGGAGAGGCGTGCTGAGACCTGGAGCGAGGTTTCAACTGCCGGTGGAGGAGTTTAGTTTGATTGCAGACCAAACGTCAACTCAAATCTCCAACATGTTGGAGGTTAAGTTGGGAGTTCCTAAACGGCGACACCTTTTGGACAGTATCATTCCACTCTTAAGCGAAAAGAGAGAAAGGGGTTGTAGCGCCGGTCGTCAAGCATCAGGTTTGGAGGCGATCGTGCACCATCCCGCGGAGGCAATCTTCGATTCTCGCGTCTTTCCTGGATTGCGTCACTCTCGTGTCTGCATCTGCGCTGGCGCTATTTGAAGAAGGGCGACGGTACTGGGGGAGTTGCGTTATGGGTGTCTTCGCGATTTTCGAGAATTAACTTTTAAGGAGAGGAAAGATGAAACTGAACGCTCGAGCTGCGAGGTTGTGCCTGATTGTCACGGGCGTCTTGATTTTGTGCGCCGGACCGGCTGCATTTGCTCAGGACGTGACCTACAACTTCATGCCTGGAACCAACTTCGCTAACTACCACACCTATAAGTGGGTCGTCATTCCAGGTGGACCCCATCCGAACCAAATCATGGATGCCGAGATCAAACAAGCTGTCGATTCCCAGTTGGCAGCCAAGGGTTTGACCAAAACCGATAGCGACAAAGCGGACCTCTACATCGGGTACCAGATCGCCGTTGATCAGGAGAAACAGTGGAACGGATTCGGCATGGGCGGCGGCCTGCGCTGGGGCGGGATGGCATCGGCGACGAGTTCAACGATCAGTAACGGGACGCTCGTGTTGGACATGTACGACACAAATTCCAAGCAGTTGGTCTGGACCGGACGCGCCACCAAAACACTCGATCCCAGCTCTAATCAAGAAAAGAATATGAAGAACCTCGACAAAGCTATGCAGAAATTGCTGAAGAACTATCCGCCGAAACAGAAGTAGACCTGAGTCTCAGCCGGAGAACGCTCGCTTAAAGAGAGGGATCAAAATGAGGAATGATAACCGCGGGAAGCTGCGATTGTGCTTGTTCGCCGTCGGCACGCTTGCTCTGGGTATGACACTCGCTCCATTGTTACCAGCCCAGAATCCCGAAATGCAGGAAAAGATGGCGGAAGTGAAACAAGCCGTGGCGCAGAACAAGCAATTGTTGGCGCAATATACCTGGGTGGAACAAGTTACCATCAGCCTGAAGGGCGAAGAGAAGAAACAGGAGCACTTTCAGGTGCGGCTCGGGCCCGATGGCAAGCAGCAGAAGCAGTCCTTGGATCCGCCACCCCAGGAACCGGAACACGAAGGACGTCTGAAGCGACATATTGTCGAAAAGAAGACCGAGGAGTACGAGGATTACGCGGATCAGATTAAGGCGCTCATTCAGCAGTACGTCCCTCCCGACAAGGACATGCTTCAGCAAGCCTACCAGGCAGGAAACGCGATGGTGGGAGCGGAGCCTGGCGCCCCCGGACAGTATCGCGTGGTGATCTCGAACTACATCAAGCAGGGCGACAACATGACGTTGGTGATGGATAAAGCGCAGAAGAACCTGATCAGCGTCACCATCGCCACCTATTTGAACGACCCCAGTGATGCGGTGAACGTTTCCGTGCAATTTGCCGGCATGCCCGGTGGACCGAACCATGTTTCGGCGGAAACGATCAATGGGGTGAGCAAGCATTTGACCATCGCGATTCAGAACAGCAACTACCAGCATCTGTAAGCCGAGATCGTAGACATGCCGATGGCTGAGCCGCTCGCGATCGATGCAGTGAAGTAGGAAGCCGGGATCGGGGCCGCCGACTCAGTCGCGGAGAATGGCGGCCAGCAGTTCGATGGGGTGCAGGACTTCGCGCTGAAGTCCGGCATGAAGCTGTTCCGCGCACGAGGTTCCGCTGGCGACCAAGGCGCGCGGCTGTGATTCATCCTCACTGCGGCGCACTTGCTGAAACAGATCTTCACCCACGGCCATGCTGAGCTCGTAGAAATCCTCTTTATAGCCGAAGCTTCCAGCCATTCCGCAACATTCCACGGACGAGGAAACCAAGTCAAAGCCGATGCTGCGCAGGAGTTCTTCGGTTGGCGACGCACAGCCGATGGTCTTTTGCTGACAATGGGAGTGGTAGAAAAGCCGTGTCCCGGCCGGAGAGCGGTTGAGATCGAAAAAGGACGGCGCGTCGCGACCCAAATGCCGCAACAGCCTCACTACGTATTCGAGTGGTTCGAAGGTGCGCGTCCGCAAACGCTCGAACTGGTCAGAATCTTCGAGGAGATGTCGAGCGTCTCGGCGGAACATGCTCAACGAACTCGGCTCGACGATGACGACGTCACGCCCTTGTTTTAAACAACCGTCGAGGAGAGAAGCGGCACGCTGGGCAAATTCGGTTGCCGTGGCGATCAATCCTTGTGACAGCGCCGCCCGGCCCTCCGGAAGCGATTCCGTGACCACGGCATCGACATCGAGCGCCCGCAATACCCGCAAGGTCGCCAATCCGCGGCTGGTCATTCCGTAATTGGTAAAGACATCCGCGAACAGAGCCACTCGGGCCACGGGATTCGTGACAGGCGAGGGAAAATCCCGTCCAGCGGCCGCAACCAGAGTCTCCCTTGGGAATGCCGGTAGAGCCCGCCGGCGATCCAAACCGAACAGCCGCTCCAACAGCCAGCGCGACGCTATGGTGTCGCTGAAATTGTTGGCGAGTTGCGGGAATCGTGAGGCCCACTCGGCAAACCAGTGATAATTTCCAAAAAACAGCTTTCCCGGAGGAGCTTGCTCGTCCGCCTCCGGTGCAGAAGTGAGTGTCGTAAGGACTCCGCTGAGCACGGACAGGCCTGCATCGCGATTCAGTCGATCGCGGAGATTCTCGTTGAGCCAGGGAACGTCGATCCGTACGGGGCACTGATTCACGCAGCGGGAGCAGCCCGTGCAGAGCTCGGAGAAGCGCGCGTTCTGCAGCTTTCCGGTGCCCGCCTCCCACGGCCCACCAATGCCACCGGAATACGTTTCTCCGCCGAACGCGTGGCCTCCCACGGTCTGAAAATTGGCACACGAATTCAAGCAAGCGCTGCAGCGAATGCAATACAACGTTTCGCGAAAGACCGGGTCGTCGCGCATCCGGAAACGGCCGTTGTCAATCAGAACTAAATGAAACTCGCGATTCTTGCGAGGCTTTCCCGCCAAGGCAAACGGCGGATCATCGATCGGCGGACTGAGGAAACTTGTGTACGACGACAGTTTCTGGCCAGTGGCGCTCGCGGCGAGCAACTCGAGAAACGGCGCCATCCCTCGCCGCGTGGGGATAATTTTCTCGACTCCGGCGACGGCGATGTGTACCGGCGGGACCACGCTCGTCATGCGGATATTGCCTTCACTTTCGACGAGCATCAGAGTCCCCGTGTCTGCCGCGATCAGATTCGCGCCAGTGATGCCCACGTCGGCGTGCAGGAATTTCTGCCGCAGAATCTCGCGGGCAAATCGCGTGAGCTCTTCGCCGGTTTCCAATCGAAGGTCGGTCTGGAATTTGCGTTTGAAAAGGGCGGTGATGCGTTCCCGGCTGTAGTGCAGCGCGGGAGCAATGATATGCGACGGCTGTTCGTCAGCCATCTGAACGATGAACTCCGCCAAGTCGCTTTCCGCCACTTCGATTCCCGCGTCTTCGAGGGCATGATTCAGCCGTATCTCTTCGGTAGTGATGCTCTTTCCTTTGACGACGAGCTTGGCGCCATGGCGAACGCAGGCTGTTCGAATGTAACGGCAAGCATCTGCCGCGGTGGTCGCAAGAAAAAGGTGCCCTCCACGTGCCTGGATGACTCGACCCAGCTGATCGACAAGCTCCGGCAGACACGCGATGGAGTCCTCTTTGATCCGCCGCGCCTCGTTTTTCAGCGCATCGTAGTCGTGGAGAAGCGAAGTCGCTTGATAACGGCCTCGGTTGAAGATCTGCGCATTCCGCCGAATCGTGGGGCTCTGGATATCAAGCGCCATGCGAATGGCGTCAAGCAGTTTACGCTTGTCGCTTTTATTGGCGACGGAACGCGGGGTGATTTCTTTTGATGGCTGGGCGAGGGGCGGCATTCGATCACTCCAGCAGCAAGATTCGCAGGCGATGCGGCCCGTGGACGCCACGCACCAGTGGTCCCATGTCCGCGGTGGCGCTAGGCCCAGTGATGAAGACCAGGTTTCGCCGAAGCCCCTCGCCATCGAGACATGCGGGATCGAAGAGATCACGAGGGCGGGCAACAACGCGGTTGGCGGAAAGCAGCACGATATGAAACGGCATCAACAGACTCGTCATCGTCACGAGCCGCGGCCCCATGGCCACACAAACGGACCCGGAAGAGGCTATGCCAGCGAACGCACCGCAGATGCCCACTTCGGCTTTCGATAGTTGGTCATCGGTCGTCACTGCGAGGACTCCTGGAAGATCGCTAAGCGATTCCATCAAGTGGCCCGGCAGAAATTCACCGACGCCGAGCACAATCGCAGCTGTGCCTTTTGTGGTTTGCCCTATTTCGTCACGGATCGAAGCTGGTGTAGCGCGAATCCGCCGGACTTCGGCAGCGGCTTCCAACGCATTGGCCTCAAACGTGTCGAGCAGCTCGGACATAAAGTAGTCAGCCGCATTCTGAACTGCAGTCGAGCTGTTGTCGAGCGGACGAAGCACGCCAGCGCCCGATCTGCTTCAGGTAAGGAACGTAGCCACGGGCCTTGGTCCGCAGGCGGTAGAGCGACTTCGTGGCGGTGATGTAGAGAGTGCCATAGTCCGGGTCGCCCCACGCCAGGTTCGCCGGCTGCTCGGGCATGACAATGGTGCCGAGATGATGACCCTCGGCGTCCCAAATCCAGATGCCCTCGGGACCGGTAATATAAAGGTTACCGTTCTTGTCGACCTTGATCCCGTCGGGTACGCCACTCTTGGCTGGACCAGTTTCGCTGCCGAAAATTCGGCCATTACTCACGGTGCCGTCCGAGTGGAAATCGTAGACCCGGATATTTCGTTGCTCGCTATCGTCCACATAGAGTTTTTTCCCATCTGGTGAGAAAGCAAGTCCGTTGGGCTGAGTCAGTTCTTTGGTGAGCAGGCGGACTTCGCCCTTACTGTCGAGCCGATACACGCCCTGAAAGGGAATCTGCTGTTGTTCGCCCTGGAGCAAATCGAGCGTGGGATCGGTAAAGTAGATCGCGCCATCAGGACCAATGACAACGTCGTTGGGACTGTTGAAACGCTTGCCTTCGAAGCGGTCAGCAAGCACGGTGTAGTGGCCGTTGGGCTCGATGCGAATGATCGCGCGGAGAACGCTGGCGCAATCAATCAGGGTTTGATTCTGGTCGTAGGTACTCCCGTCGGGATCGCCGAGTGCAATAAGTTCTTCGCGGCGGTCATCGGTGAAGACGCGATAGATTTTGTTTTGTTCTTCATCGCTCACGAGCACGAAACCTCGTGGGTCCCAGACCGGGCCTTCGGTGAACCCGAACCCTGTCGCCATCCGCTCAAGCTTCGCGTCGCGATCTATCAGGTCCCAGAAGTGTGGCGATTCCGCACGCAGAGCAAATGAACGGGCAGGCCGGTCCGATTGCGCGGAAAGACTGCCGGACACGACGAGCGCAGAGAGTAGGCCAAATGCGGGCCTGAAGCCGATCCGATTTCTTTTCGCACTGCGGCGCGTCTGATTCTGTCGTTCATTTTGCATAGGTCCCCTCGAATATCCCATCCGACTGGATGTGTCAATGCCTTTCTGCGCTTCTATGTGGCGTTCTGTGCTCTTAAATCGTTTCAAAAGTGTTTCGCTGCGCCCGAAGCGGTGGTAAATTGCTTTGCGTTGGAGCAGGAGGTATCCATGAAGGCGCATCCTTCTCTCAGCTCTCGATTTTCGACCGGTAGAGTTGCTGTTCTCACCGTGCTGATTCTGGTCAGCGGACTGCTCGTCGCTCGTGCAGCGATCTCGGGTGCTCCAAGGCAGGCCTCCGCGCCGGAAAATGCTGCGGGACTGCTCGAAGGATTCCGCCACGTCGAGGTAGCGTCGGTTTCTGACGCGTTGGAGCAGTTGACGGGCCGCAAGATGTACATGACTCATCGCATGCGGCCGATTTTTCCCACCAAGTTTGCCGGCCATGCAGTGACCGTCTTGTTGAAAAAAGAAAACAACAATGATCCGAATGCGCTGAACGGTATGCTCACGGCCATCGATCAGGGCGCGAAGGACTCCGTCTACGTGATGGTTGTAGAGGACGGCGCCGACATCGCCGGGATGGGCGGCTTGATGGGCACCGCAATGTATTCGCGCGGGTATGCGGGCGCCGTGATCGACGGCGGAGTACGCGACGTCGCATACTTGAAGAAAATCGGGTTTCCCGTTTACGCGCTGGGTATTGTTCCGTCCACTTCTATCCACCACTACCGGTTCGGCGGATCCAATATTCCTGTCACCTGCGATGGCGTCGAAGTCAAACCCGGTGACATCATTACCGCCGACCAGGATGGAGTGGTCGTCGTTCCTAAAGTGGAAGCTGGCAAGGTTCTGGAACTTGCCCAGGAGATGGACTTCAAAGAGCACTCCATGTATGCCTATATCGAGAAACTGAAGTCCATCGAGGAAGCAGTCAAGAAATTCGGCAGACTGTAGTCCCTGGCTCCGCTTGGCTGCCAGAAACAGTTTCGGTTTGATCTAAATCACAGGAGGAACACAATGTTCAGCAATCTTACTTCTCGCAGGGGGTTCGCGGCCCGCCTGGCTTCGTTATTCGCGGGAGTTGGCGCAGCCAGTCTGCTATCCAACGCCGCGCCTGCCGCCGCTCAGGCACCCAGTGGTGTACAGAAGCTCGACTACGAGGGCAAGACGGCGGGCAACGGCTTCATTACGCCCCTCATTATTCACAACGGTGTGATTTACATTGCCGGACAGGGCGCCCACTCGCACGATTCCAGCGACTTTCCCATGGATATCGAAACGCACACGAAGAAAGTGATGGAAAACGTGAAGAAGCTTGTCACTGTCGGCGGGGGAACTATGGACAGCATCCTCCAACTGACGGTCTATCTCGCGGACATCGACTTCTACGACGGGATGAACAACGTCTTCAAGACCTACTTCCCGAACGGCGGTCCGGCGCGCACTACGGTAGCGGTTGCGGCTCTTCCGGGGAAGTCACTGGTTGAAATCAATTGCACTGCCGCGGTCGTGAAGTAGTGGGGATGAGGAAAAGGAGAACCCAATGGGATTCGATTTGAAATGGACACGGCGGTCATTCATGGGCATTCTCGGCGCCTTGACGGGAGCCGTGTTGAATCCCGGAGGAACACTCCCTTTTCCAGCTACGGCAAAGGCTGGCGGCGGCAAGATTACTGGTTTTGGCGCCACCGGCAACGTTTATGAGGAACTGGGAGTCACCACGGTGATCAATGGCCAGGGCACCATGACCGTCTTGGGCGGCTCGCTCATGCGCCCGGAGGTGGAAGCGGTCATGGCGCTGGCCGGGGAGCATTTTGTCAGCGTCCCCGATCTCGAAGTGGCGGCGGGCAAGCGTATCGCCGAGATGCTGAAGCTGCCGGCCGGGTATTCCGTGATCGTCACGTCTGGCGCGGCGGCCGCCATGCAGTCCGGTCTCGCCGGAATTCTGACCGGCAATAATCCCAAGTTCATCGAACAGATTCCTGATCTCACGGGCATGAAATCGGAAGTGATCATTCAGAAGACGCACCGCAATCCCTTCGATCATCAACTCCGCAACACCGGCGTGAAGCTGATGGTCATTGAAACGCGCGAAGATTTGCGGAAAGCGGTGAATGAAAATACCGCGATGATGCACTTTTCGAACTTCGCAAACGACGCCGGGCAAATCAAAGTCGAAGAATGGGTAAAGCTCGGGAAAGAACTGAAGATCCCGACGTTCATCGATGCTGCTGCGGATACGCCGCCGGTCTCGCATTTATGGGATTACGCGAACATGGGCTACGACCTGATAGCCTTCAGCGGTGGAAAGGCGATTCGCGGCCCGCAGTGCGCGGGATTGTTGATCGGCAAACAGGACCTCGTGGCCAATGCCCTGCTCAATAACAGTCCGCACGAAGACACCATTGGCCGCAGCCAGAAAGTCGGCAAAGAAGAAATTGTCGGCATGATCAAAGCGCTGGAGTGCTATTTGAATGACGATCACGAAGCGCTCAACAAGGAATGGCAGAGCCGGCTGGAACGAATCTCCGGCAAAGTCACGACCCTCTCCGGCGTCAGCACTTCGTATTTCGTTCCAGACATTGCCAATCACGTGCCGCACATGGAAATCAAATGGGATCGCGACAAAATTAAAATATCGGCGGAAGAGACCGTCAAGACCTTGCGCAACGGCAAGCCTTCGATCGTTCTGTCTACGGCGGAAAAACATGCGTTTGGCGAGAAGAAAGACAGCTTGACTATTGCCTCGTTTATGCTGCAACCCGGCGAAGACGCGATAATCGCGGACAAACTCTACGATCTGCTCAAAGCACGCGCCGCATGATCATGCGCGAGCCCAACGATTTGACGTGCGGTACTTATGCCTGAGAGTCGCCGCACCTTCGTTCGGTGGTTTCTGGTTTTCTGGTTGTTCATTCTAAGCGCAGTCTCGTATCTTGACCGCGTCAATATTTCTATCGCGGGCAGTTCCATTGCCGCGGACTATCATCTCTCTAAAGTTCAGCTGGGCTGGGTGTTTAGCGCTTTTTTCTGGGGTTATGCCCTCTTTCAGACGGTTGGCGGCTGGTTTGCCGACCGTTTTGGCCCGCGGCGGGTGCTGACTTTTGGTGTCGTCTGGTGGGGAATCTTCACCGCTCTTACGGCGGCAGTCTCTCCCCGCCTTGCGGGTGCGATTGTCCTGTTTGTGATCGTGCGGTTTCTTCTGGGCGCGGGAGAAGCGATCATTTTTCCGGCATCAAACCAGTTCATCGCGCGCTGGATTCCCACACAGGAACGTGGCCTTGCCAATGGCCTGATTTTCGCTGGAGTAGGAGCCGGGGCCGGTTCGGCACCCGCGCTGGTCACCTACATCATGCTGCATTATGGGTGGCGGTGGTCGTTCTGGTTCAGTTCGCTTATCGGGCTGGCCGTAGGCGCCATCTGGTATCTGGCCGGGCGTGACGCTCCCGAAGAACACAGCTTGGTTTCACCTTCCGAGTTGGCGCACATACAGCAGGGCCGCTCCCTGCCATGCCAAACCGCAGATTCACGCAGGAATAAGGTCCCGTGGAGCAAGATTCTGCAAAGTCGGGAAGTCTGGGCAGTCACGTTAAGTTACTTTTGCTACGGTTACGTCGCCGCAATTTTCTTTAGCTGGTTCTACATCTATCTTGCCCAGGTGCGCGGGCTCGATTTGAAATCGAGCGCGTTTTACAGCACATTGCCTCCCCTCGCGATGGTTGCATGCAGCCTCCTCGGCGGCGTCATCAACGATAAACTTTCGCTGGCCTATGGAAAACGAGCTGGTCGGTGCGGCATCGCCGCCTTCGCGCTGGCCCTGGCTTCGATCCTGCTGGTTCTCGGTTCACGAGCCGCCAGTGCGCCTACCGCGAGTCTGGTCCTGGCAGCTGGTGCCGGCGCACTGTATTTGGCTCAAAGCAGCTATTGGTCGGTTACCGCCGATATCGCAGGGCCCAGCGCAGGATCAGCCTCCGGCTTTATGAATATGGGCGCCCAGCTCGGGAGCGCTGTAACGGCACTGCTCACTCCCATCATTGCTGCACACTTTGGCTGGACGTATCCTTTCCTTGCGGCCGCCACTTTGAGTGGACTCGGCGCGCTGGCATGGTTGTTTGTCAATCCCTCGCGGCTTTTGGCACCAACTGAAACTTCGGGAGCATCGTGATGATCGAGGCAGCGATTCAGAAAATTCAGGAAGTCGGAATTATTCCGGTGGTGCGCGCCGCCCACGTTGACGAGGCGCGCCGCGCCGTCGATGCCATTTGCGCCGGCGGCATCCCTATCATCGAAATCACTATGACTGTGCCAAACGCTCCCGAGATGATTCGTCAACTCGTTCGCGACTTTGGAACGAGTGTGTTGACCGGGGCGGGCACGGTGACCAACGCCCAGCAGGCGGAGATCTGCATGGACGCTGGTGCACAATTCCTCGTCAGCCCCGGGCTGTCTGTGCCGGTGGTTCAGGCTGCAACAAAGCGTTCCATCCTGGCCCTTCCCGGTGCCCTCACCCCCACTGAAGTGATGGCGGCCATGGAAACAGGGGCCCGAGTCATCAAGATCTTCCCGTGCAGCAGTGCAGGGGGAGCAAAGCACATTAAAGCGCTGAAAGCACCGTTCCCGGACGGTTGTTTCGTTCCCACTGGCGGGGTCAACCTGGCGACGGCGCCCGATTACCTGGCCGCCGGTGCGTTTGCTCTGGGAGTCGGTGCCGATCTGGTTGATTTGCAAGCACTTAGAAGGCATGAAGCTTCGAAAATCGTAGAGATGGCCAAGTCGCTGGTGGCTGCCGTAGCCCAAGCGCGAGCTGTCCGATCCTGAAGAAGTCCGCACAACGGAGATACCGCTAACCGCCGCGTTCCGCGATGGTGCGGCAGTACTGCCTGCCTTGGAACTATGTGTAAAGCAAAAATAGATACCATTACGGTACAGCCCTCGTTTCAAAGCATGACACGGTACGTATAGTACCCCAAACTTGCCTCAAGGAAATCCGGGCTCCGCTTCAGGGTCTCCGAACGTAGTTTGGGGAATTTCTATGATCTCCGTGGACGTGCGTTTTATACGCAATCAAGAAGTGGTAGCTCGCCAGATTCAGGGTGAATTGATCATCGTGCCCATCCGTCGCGGCGTCGGTGACTTGAATTCACTCTACACGCTCAACCCCGTTGGGGCCTTGCTCTGGGACTTCATGACCGAAGGCCACACACTCAGCGAGATGGTGCAGCGTGTATGCGACGAATTCGAGGTGACCGTGTCGCAGGCTCAGCGGGACATCGAGTCATTTCTGGATTCGTTGATGCAGGAACAGCTGATCCAGTCCGTCGCCTAAAGCGCGGAGAGGGAAAGGTACGACCGTTGGTGCAGACAGCCACGTACAGTGATTTCTCGACACTGCTTCACGACCGGTTTCAGGGACGCCGTGTGCCCGTGGAAGTGTCGATTGAAGTGACGCATCGCTGCCCGCTCGAATGCCAGCACTGCTACAACAACCTGCCGATGAACGACACGGTCGCGCGAAAGGACGAGCTGTCGTTCGAAGAGCATGTGCGGCTGCTCGACGAACTGGTCGATCTCGGTTGCCTATGGCTCCTGTACACCGGCGGAGAAATTTTTGCGCGCAAGGACTTCCTGGACATTTACACGGAAGCGAAGAAGCGTGGTTTCCTGATCACGCTGTTTACCAACGGCACGATGATCACGCCGCGCATCGCAGACCATCTTGCGGAATATCGCCCGTTCAACATCGAAATCACGCTGTACGGTGCAACGCGCGAAACCTATGAAGCGCTCACTAAGGTTCCCGGCTCGTTTGACCGCTGCATGAAGGGGATTCGACTCCTGATGGAGCGTGGCCTGCCGCTGAAGTTGAAGACCGTGCCCACCACGATCAATTACCACGAAGTTTACGAGATGAAGCGCCTTGCGGAAGAGGATCTGGGCGTCGAATTCAAGTTCGATCCGCTCGTGAATCCGCGCACGGATTGTTCGCAGAGTCCATTGTCCGTGCGGCTGACACCTGAGCAGGCCGTTGCGCTGGAATTCCGCGACCCCGTCCGGCGGGCCGAGTACCTGCGGATGGTGGAGGGCGAACTCGCCACAGCGCATCGCCGTTCTTCGAAACGCTACACCTGCGGCGGTGGTCATAACGGCTGCGCAATCGACCCGAAAGGCAGCATGACCATCTGCGTGCTGTCGCACCGCGACGGCTACGACTTGCGAGACGGATCGTTCAGCGAGGGCTGGGACACGCGCCTCAAAAACATACGCGAGACCCAGAACACGCGCGAGACCATCTGCACCAACTGCCGCATCACCTCACTTTGCAGCATGTGTGCCGCGAACGGCGAACTCGAAAGCGGCGATGCGGAAAAACCAGTCGATTTTCTCTGCCAGGTGGCCCACCTGCGCGCTTTTGCTCTGGGTCTCAACGTTCCCGAGCATGGCGATTGCGCCTGCTGCCCTGGAGGCGCACAGCATCCGCCGCTGCAAGAGGCGGCTGTTCGGCTAAATTACGATTCCGTCTATCTGCCGAATGTAGTGGCTTTGCCGAAACCCAATTCGCTCCTTCCTGTGCTCGATACAGGTGGAGGCTGCACCGCCGGAGGCTGTTCTTCCTGCGGTGGGCACTTCCGCTGAGTACAGGAAAGACAAGACGGTCATGAGCGACAAGAACAAAACCGAGACGAACGCGAAGGCGCCCTACCAAGCCCCGCAAGTGGTTCGTGTGAGCCTTCGACCGGAAGAAGCCGTTCTCGGGCATTGCAAGGTGGCCGGCGTTACTGGTCCCGTTTCCGGCTCCTGTAGAACATTTTTCTGCAAGACCTTCGGGTCCTGACGCCAGGACCGAGAGACAGATCATGGCACACGCGGCAGCAAGTTTAGAAGCGAATCTGGGCCGGGCAACTCGCCTGGCCGTGCAAATCGGTGGCTTTTCGTTTGGGATGTGGTGCGTTGGCGGAATGCCGGTTGCCCTGGATCCGGAGCACGAGCCGTTTCTCGTTCGAGGTGAGGCGCAGAATCGAACCTGCGACATCGAACTCGATATCTCCTGGGCCGAAACGCTGGATCTCCCCGAAGGTGAACCTTCCTTCCTCTCCGGTGGGCTGTGGTCCGCTTACACATCTTCCACTGGTACCAAATTCTATTTCGCCAGCCCCGCGGTCGGTGCCAAACCGTATAAAGCGGCATGGTTCGATCCTCGGTTCCAGCGGGGTCACGTAGTACTCAACCGCTCCGCAATCCCCGCCGGTCAGGCAATTTTCCCGTTGGAATATCCCCTTGATGAACTTGTGATGATGCACCGGCTGGCGCTGGGCGAAGGAATTGAGGTACACGCCCTCGGTCTCGCCGATAACGATGGCAGCGGTTATTTGTTTCTGGGCCATTCGGGAGCCGGGAAGAGCACCACAGCGCGGCTTTGGCTGTCGGAGCCCGGTGTCAAGCTGTTGAGCGACGATCGCATCATTCTTCGTCAACACAACGGCGAGTTCTGGATGTACGGTACGCCCTGGCACGGCGACGCGGGAATTGCCTCGCCCGGCCGAGCGCGTCTTTCACGAGTATTTGTGCTCGAACAGGCTCCGTCTGACCAGCTCGTGGCGATCAGCCAATCGCGAGCGGCGGCGGAGCTCTTCGCGCGCACCTTTGTTCCGTTTTATCTCAAGGGCAGCCTTCAGTTTTCCCTGGAATTTCTGGACCAAGTCACTCGCTCCGTGCCCTGTTCCACATTTCGATTCACACCTACAGCGAGTGCTGTGGAGGCTATCCGCCATGCCCGGGTCTGAGCCTCAAATCCGTAAAGATTCACAATTATTCGAAGAGCTCTGCGCCGCTATTCTGCGCCGCGGGAATGCCGTGCAATTCCGCGTGCAGGGGCAAAGCATGAGCCCCAATCTCGCTGATGGCGACACGGTGGTGGTTGCTCCGGTTGAGGCCGCCGACTTGCGCCGTGGTGATGTGGTGCTCCTGCGCAACGCCGAGGGCCTGCTGGTTCACCGTGTGCTTGGCACTGATTCGAGCGCCGGGGAGATTTCCGTTCAGAGCGACACGGGGCATTCTCCGGATGGCCCAGCGATGCAGCTCTACGGCAGAGTTTGTGTACGTACCCATCAAGGCAATGAGGAAATGTTCTCCTCATGGCGGACGCGATTCGTGCATCCGGTCAGAACGCTAGGCCGCAGCGTGCGCGCCGCCGCTGATGCGCGCTTGCGCCGTTTTCTGCCTTTGTTCTTTGGAATCGTTTCCCTGGTCATCATCATCGGCGCGTTTGGCGCACCGGCTGCCTTTGCACAAGCCGATCTGCAGCTGACGCAGACCGTTTCCGTCTCCGCGGTCGCAGTGAACACGAACTATACGTATACGGAAGCCGTGACGAATAACACCTCCGGCAGCACCGTTCCGACCGGAACGATCATCGTCTATCAACAAACGCCACCCAGCACAAATTATCGAAGCTACGCCGGAACGAATTGGAATTGCACGAATCCGGGCAGCGGAAATGCTGGCCCGATCATTTGTACATACAACGCCGCACTCGCCGGCGGCGCTTCCGCACCGGCTCTGATAATCACAATGAGGGTTAACAACGGTACCGCCACCGGCACCACCATTCAGAATTCCGCGACCGTCACGTCTGGCACCGTCGATCCCGCGCCTGCCAATAACACCAGTATTACCTCGATCTACGTTGAGCCGACAACCAGCTCGGATCTTGCGATATCAATGAGCGTATCGCCCACACCGGTTTTCATCTTCTCGAACCTCACTTACAACATTCAGGTGCAGAACTTGGGGCAGGCCACCGCGCCGGTGACAGCCAATGTTCTGACCGACACTCTGCCGGCAGGCGTGACGTTTGTTTCTGCGACCGCTTCTGCGGGATGGGCTTGCTCTGGCACGGCGACGGTTCAATGTTCTATCACCACGGCTATGCCGATGGGTTCCGTGGCGACAATCACGATCACCGTCACGGCTCCATCGACGGCCACCACACTCACCAACACGGTTACTGTTGGCCTTCTCGGAGATGTGAACGCGTCGAACAACTCCGCGACCACCTATACCGTGGTGCAACCGCTTGTCTGTGCGACACCAGGCCGAGATGGCTCGGGTGGCACTCTGACGGGAGTCGTGAACGCGTACTACCCACCGTCTTCCATAGGCACACTGGCGTCTGGGTCGACCTCCGTGGCGCTCGGTGCGGCGAGCGGCGCTTCCACAGCGATTGCGGCGGGAGACCTGCTCCTGATCATCCAGATGCAGGGCGCCACCATCAACAGCACGAATACGAGTTCCTATGGCGATGGTCTCGCCGGCGACCCGGCGACTGGGTCCACCAGTTTGGGAAGTTCCGGATTGTTCGAATTCATCACCGCGACCAGCGCAGTGCCGGTAACCGGTGGCACGCTGCAATTCACTGGTTCAGGCCCGACGAATGGCTTGCTGAACAGCTACTCGCGCGTGACGGCTACATCTACGCAGGCCCAGCAGACATATCAAGTGATTCGTGTTCCTCAATACACTTCGGCCACGCTGAGCTCAGGATTGGTGCCACTCGCCTGGAACGGGTCTGTGGGCGGCGTACTTGCCGTCGACGTTTCCTCACAACTCACTCTGGGCGGCACGGTGTCCGCCGACGGCCTCGGATTCCGTGGAGCCGGCGGCAGAATTCTGGGCGGCGGCACCGGTGCGGTCACCGACTATGTGACCAGTGCGACGAATGCGGCCAACGGTTCCAAAGGAGAAGGTATCGCCGGTACACCTCGTTATCTTGCGCCGGCGACCATCACGACCACGACAACTGCGACCGACACCACCGGAGGAACTCCTTCGGACACTCTTCCCAGCGGAAGCTACGCGCGTGGAGCACCTGCGAACGCCGGTGGCGGCGGCACCGACGGCGATCCCGCCGGCAACGATTACAACTCGGGCGGCGGAGCGGGCGCGAATGGCGGCACCGGGGGCCAAGGCGGTTACGGCTGGAACAGCTTGGCGGCGACGAACTCGACGGACGGCGGCTTTGGTGGCGCGGCATTCCCGGCATCCACGAGTGCTCTGATCATGGGGGGCGGTGGCGGCGCCGGCACCACCAACAACGGCTCCTATTACATTTCGGGAACCAACCACGGTGCTAATTGTGGCGCGACCTGTACCGGCATCTATAGCAGCGGCGGCGCCGGTGGTGGAATCGTCATCATGCACGCCGGGTCCGTGGTTGGCTCCGGTACGATCACCGTGAACGGCCTATCGACTCTAAGCACAGATAACGACAGCACCGGCGGTGCTGGAGCCGGCGGTTCAATCATTGTGTTCTCAAATTCCGGCGCGCTCAGCGGCCTTACCGTTAGTGCGAATGGCGGCAGCGCCGGGAACGCATGGCCGGAGACCGCACCTGGCGGTTTCCCCGGGCAGCGTCACGGCCCTGGTGGCGGTGGTGGCGGCGGAGTGATCTTTCTGACGGCAGCACCCGCGACCTCCAGCGTAGCGGGCGGAGCGAATGGCTATACGAATACGGTGCAGGATTCCTACGGCGCCACGCCAGGTAGGCCCGGCGTGGTCGTAAACACCCACATCATCACGGAAACTCCAGGCACGCAATCTGGAGCGTACTGCGGAGCAGCCGACTTTTCGGTCACGAACGCGGCTGCGCCCACCGTTGTCGCTCCCGGTGGGAATATCACCTACACGCAGACGGTGACCAACAATGGGCCCCTCGCCGCCGTCAATGCCGTGTTCAGTGAAAATGTCCCGGCAAACACGACGTTTCAATCGATCTCGACCAACGCGGGTTGGACCTGTGTCACTCCGGCAGTTGGGGGTACGGGCACGATCACCTGTACGAATCCAAATTTTGCAGCCAGCGGTTTCATCACCTACACGGTAGTAGTTCAAGTTGCCGCCGCCACGCAGTACGGCACGCAGATCGTCGATGTCGACAACATTGTTTCCGGTACCAGCGATCCGAATCTCTCAAACAATAGCGCTACTGCCACCACTACCGTCGGGTTGGCTTCGCAAGCGGACCTGGCAGTCACCAACACCGCGTCTTCTCCCACGGTCCTCGCCGGCAGCAACGTCACCATGACGGCCGTCGTCAAGAACAACGGCCCCGCTGCCGCTTCCTTTGCCGCCTTCACCGAGGCGATCCCCACTGGCACTACGCTCGGCGCTGTATTTGTACCTCCCAGTGGCTGGTCGTGCAATTCCATTCCGGTTGGCGGCACCGGAACACTCTCTTGCATCAGCAATTCCTTTGTATCCGGCGCTTCCTCTACGTTTTCTGTCGTGCTCAATGTGAACTCCGGAACCGCCTCCGGTACAACCATCTCTGCCATCGCAGACGTGACGGCTTCCACAACCGACCCCAATTACGGCAACAACGAAGCCACCGCGACCACGGTAGTGGCCTCGGCCGGCCAGGCGGACCTCGCCGTCACCAGCACAGATTCTCCGGACCCCATCACGCCGGGGAACAACATTACCTACGCGCAGTCGATCACGAACAACGGGCCGACGGCACTGACTGCATCCGGCGCAATCAGCGTGACCTTCACCGACACGATTCCGGCGAATACGACTCTTGGCGTCGCGTTCACCGCGCCGACGGGCTGGACCTGCAACGTAATCGCTGTTGGCGCCACCGGTACATTCACATGCACGCTCAATTCCGGCCAGACGCTCGCTGTGGGGGCGGTTGTCAATTTTCCGCTCGTCGTCAAAGTCAATAATGGAACCGCCCCGGGCACGACGATTACGAATTCACCCAATATTGCCAGCTCCGCCGGCGATCCCAACACCAGCAACAACACCGCAACCGTCACAACACTCGTTGCTTCTCCGACGCAAACCAACTTGATAATCGTCAAGACCGCTTCACCCGAGCCCGTCAACCAGGGCACAACTCTCTCATACACCATCACCGTTAAAAATGGCGGCCCCGCGATCGCGCGAGACGTCGTCGTGACCGATCCGATCCCCGCCGAGGTCACCTATTCCTCCTCTCTCTCTTCTATGGGGACTTGCGGCTATGCATCGACCACTGTCACCTGCAATATCGGCGCTCTCGGTGTCGGCAGTACGGCGGTGATTAACATCAACGTGATCGCGGCCACGTTCAGTGCTTCCAGCGTTCCGTGTCCGGGCTATCCCTCGAGCGGTGATGGGTCAGTGGGTTCCTGCAATACCGCCACTGTGTCGACGACGACCTCTAACGTGAACCCGAACACTTCGTCGAGCGTCGGCTCAACCATTCAGGCCCCAACTGCTGTTTATCTTTCTTCTTTCCACTCATTCCAGCAATCCGACGGCACTGTGCTGCTCAAGTGGGCCACACACGAAGAGTCACGTAACCTCGGCTTCCACATTTACCGGGAGGCCGCCAACGGCCGCCAGCGGCTTGATGGGACGATGATCGCCGGCTCCGCGCTGCTGATTCCCGGAGCAAAGCCGCAGCATACTGCCAAAACCTATGCGTGGATCGATGCGCATCCGGTTTCGAGCGCGGCGTACTGGATCGAAGACGTCGATATTAACGGCACGCGCACTATGCATGGTCCGGCGTACGCCGAAATCGCGACGGCAGAGCCGGCGCAGGCGAGTATCCGCACAGCGGGTTTCGTCGCCGCCAATATGTCTCCGTCATTGCGCCAGTTGCACGCCAATCCCGTCGCGGCCGCCTCCGTGGTTTCTGCGCAGCCGCTCATCATTACGCCTCGACCGATTCTTCCAAGGGCTCCGGCGAATACGCCTTTGTTCAATGCAGCCGCGTATCCCGCCGTCAAGATTTCGGTGGATCATGAAGGCTGGTATCACATCACTTTCGCGCAACTGTTCGCGGCAGGCTTGGAGCCAAGCACTGACGTACGCTCCTTGCGACTCTACGCCGAAGGAATCGAGCAACCGCTACTGCTTGCCGGTCGCGCAAGCGGCACGCCCTCTCCTACCGACGCCATCGAATTCTACGGCACGGGAATCGACACGCCCTTCTCCGGCACGCGCATCTACTGGCTCGTTCGTGAGGGCGGCTACGCGAAACGCATTCTGACAGCCCCCGCGTCGAGTTCGGGCGGTCCAGCCGGAGCAAGTTTTCCGTTTACCGTCATTCGCGAAGATCGCACCACATACTTCGCCGCTCTACTCAATGGCGAGAACAACGACAACTTCTTCGGCGATGTGGTTCTATCCGATCCTGTCGATGAAACGCTCAACGTAGCGCACCGCGACACGTCTTCCGCCCAACCACTGACGCTCGACGTGGCCCTGCAAGGAGTGACCGACGCTCAATTGCACTCTGTCTCCGTGGAGTTCAACGGCGCTCCCGTCGGTACGGTGGAATTCTTTGGGCAGGTCCTCTTCAAGCAGTCGCTTACGATCGATCCGACGCTCGTTACCGACGGCAGCAACACGGTCACGCTCGCGGCGCTGGATGGCGATAACGATGTCAGCGTACTGCAATCCATCCAACTGCATTATCCGCACACCTATCAAGCCGATTCTGATTGGCTCAACGCCACTGCGGATGCCGGGTCGACAGTTCACATTTCAGGCTTCTCGAATTCGCAGGTTCGAGCGTTCGATATTACTGACCCGCTGAACATCTTTGAACTCTCCGGAAAGGTGGCTGCGGAAAATGGCTTTTACGGGATTTCCGCGACGCTGCCCGCCGGGTCGCCATACACTCGCGCAATTCTTGCTTTTGCCGATGATCAACTCGCCGCCCCAGCGGCCCTCGCGCACCACGTCCCAACGGCCAACAACCGCGCCGGTGCGGACGTCGTGATGATTGCCTATCCCGATTTCGTGGCAAATCTCGATTCTTTGGTGCGCCTGCGTGAATCGCAGGGCCATCGTGTCGCTGTCGTTACGACCGATCAGATTTATGACCAGTACAATTTTGGCGAACACAGCCCGTTTGCGTTGCGCAGCTTCCTGCAGGACGCCATGCAGCACTGGTCGCGGAAGCCGCAGGCCGTGTTGTTGGTCGGCGATGCTTCGCTGGACCCGCGCAATTACCTCGGATTTGGATCCTTCGATCTAGTGCCCACGCGCATCATCGAAACAGCCGCGTTCAAAACGGCTTCCGATGATTGGTTCACCGATTTCCAGCAAACTGGTTTTGCCACCATACCGACCGGACGCTTGCCCGTGCGCACGCCCACCGATGTCGATTTGCTCGTTTCGAAGATCGTTGGCTACGAACAGGGCCGGGACGCGGGCCCATGGAATTCTCAGGCCGTTTTGATCGCCGACCAGAACATCGACGCGAATTTCACATCTGCCGTAGCTTCGGTGGCGACAACGTTGCCGGCTTCTCTCCACACGTCACAGGTGGTTGCCGACGGCGTAGATTCCACGGCCGTGCGTTCTCAGATTCTCAGCGCCCTCAATGGCGGCGCACTGCTGGTCAACTACAACGGTCATGGCGCCGAGCAACAGTGGTCGTTCTCCGATTTTTTCGACACAACCGATGCCGCAGCTCTCACCAACGGCGGCCGCTTGCCGGTGTATCTCCTGATCGATTGCCTCAATGGGCTGTTCCAGGACGTCTATGAACAGAGCCTCGCGGAATCGCTGATCCTGGCTCCCAATGGTGGCGCCGTGGCGGTGTGGGCTTCCTCAGGATTCACGGAACAGACGCCTCAAGTCTCCATGAATCTGGCGTTTTTGCATGAGATGGCACTGCGGCCGACCGAGCCCATCGGCCGGATCGTTTTGAACGCCAAGTCCAATACCACCGACAACGATGTTCGCCGCACCTGGATTTTGTTCGGCGACCCCGCGATGAAGATGCACTTCAGCGCGTCGGGTACCGCGTTAAGCCCGGGCACGAATGAGGGATTGCATGACCCGCGACGGGGGAATTCACCTTGTGGGCCGTCCAGACCTTGTGTGCGAGAGGAGTAGTGGCATGAACGTATTTCGTTTTTCGCTTCTTGTTTTGTTTCTCACCACCGCCGCCTGTACGTTGCCCTTCAGCGCTCGGGCGCAATCGCAGAATCCGGCGCTCGGTGTTGTGGTTCAGGCTTCCGGCGGAAATATCGGCAATGCCGGCGTGACAGAAGGCGCCAGCGTGTTTACGGGCGATTCTCTTACGACCAACGAGAATGGCACGCTGACGGTTCGCATCGGCGGGCTTTCTTTGCAACTCGAAGGTTCCTCCGCGGCCCACGTCTACACGGCGCCCTATGGTGCGGTGGTCGAACTAGACCGTGGAGCGGTCCGTTACACCACGCCGGGCACGCAACAGAATCTCGTAATTGTCGCCTCTGACGTCCGCGTTACACCCGCGATCGGCATGCCTGATTTCGGACGCGTCAGTATCGACGATCCGTGCAACCTCACGGTCTACAGCCAGCGGGGGACCGCTACGGCGCAAGTCGGATCCGAATCGCATCTGGTGGAAGAGGGCAAAGCTTACCGCGTCCGCGCTCTGGACGAGGTCGATTACCGCCAGTATGTTTCGCCCGATGTCAGCGATTACCACAACCATCATCAGCACCACGAGTGTCCTGCGCTGATCAATATGGCGAAGGGCAAGCCTCCGATTGCCGCAGGGCAGAGCCGCTTCCTGCTTGTTACCGCCGCCTTGGCTGGCGGTGCCACCGTCTTTGGCGTCCTGAAAGCGTATGAAAGTCCCGATCGGCCCTGAAACTTAGAGTTCACCTTAGCGCAAATGCGAACGGCAGGTGCGGCCACCAGTCTCCGCACCTGCCGTTTTGCTCCTCGACGAGATGAAAAATGCTCTGACTAGCCGTGGCCGCCCGAGAGTTCGCGGACGATCGAGCCGACGAAGCTCTTTGCGTCGCCGAACAGCATCAACGTTTTGTCCATGTAGTAGAGCGGATTCTCGATTCCCGCGAAGCCTGCCCCCATTCCGCGCTTGATCACCATCACCGTGTGGGCCTTGTCGACGTCCAGAATCGGCATGCCATAGATCGGGCTGGAGCTATCTTCCCGCGCCGCCGGGTTGGTCACGTCGTTCGCGCCAATAATCAGAGCCACGTCGGTCTGGGGAAATTCGCCGTTGATGTCGTCCATCTCGATTAGTTTGTCGTAGGGAATGTCCGCCTCGGCCAGCAGCACGTTCATGTGGCCCGGCATTCGTCCGGCGACAGGATGGATCCCGAATTTCACGTCTACGCCTTTTTTCGTTAACGCGTCGTACATTTCGCGGACCTTGTGCTGTGCCTGGGCCACGGCCATCCCGTATCCCGGCACGATCACGACTTTGCTGGCTGCCCCCAGAATTTGTGCTGCCTCTTCGGGCGAAGCGCTGCGCACGGGCCGCGCTTCTTTTGTGCCGGCTGCCGCGCTTGTTTGTTCCTGACCGAATGCGCCGAACAGCACGTTGGTGAACGAGCGATTCATGGCTTTCGACATGTTCACCGAAAGGATGAAGCCGGATGCGCCATCGAGCGCGCCGGCGATGATAAGCAACTTGCTGCCCAGCACGAACCCCATCATCGCTGCCGACAGGCCGGCGTAAGAATTCAACAGGGAAATGACGGTCGGCATGTCCGCGCCGCCGATCGGAATAATCATCATCACCCCAAAAATCAGCGGAATGACAATGATCAGCGGAAACAAAAACATCTTCTCCGGATGCATTACCAGCATCGCGCCGATGCCCAGCGCCACTGCGAGCATTCCAAGATTGACGAAATTCTGGCCTTTGTACGTAATGGGCCGCTGCGGCAGCACCTCTTGCAGCTTCCCGGCAGCCATCAAACTGCCCGTAAACGTGAGCGCGCCGAGAATCACTTCCAGCGAAAGAACACCCATCATGAAACCCGGCACATCGGGCGCTCGCAGGTAATATTCCGCGGTGCCGACCAGCGTGACGCACAACGCGCCAAATGCGTGGCTTAACGCTGTCCGCTGCGGGACCGCGGTCATCGCCACTCGTCCGAGTGGCACGCCGATGATGGAACCCAGCACCAGGCCGATCGCCACCCATCTGTAGGACAGGCCGCTGTGTATCAATGTTCCGACAATCGCCAGCAGCATGCCCGCTTCGCCGGCCCACACGCCACGCCGCGCCGTTGCGGGAGAACTTAGCCACTTCAGCGAAAGGATGAAGAGCGCCGTCGCGATCAGATATGTTGTCTCGATGATGTATTCAGTCGCGATCATGTTGTTACGGCTTCCTCGGGCCGCTGGTCTTGAACATTTTCAGCATGCGGTCCGTGATAATGAAGCCACCCACGATGTTGCTCGTAGCTGCCACAATGGCGATGGTTCCCAGAATGATCGCCAGCATGGACTTTCCTTCGCCCGCCAGAATAATTGCGCCAACGACAGCGATCGCGTCCAACGCGTTCGTCAACGACATCAGTGGCGTGTGCAACAGCGGCGAGACGCGCCGGATCACTTCGAATCCGATGAACGCCGCGAGCATGAACACGAATAAACCCGTCAACAGATCCAGCTTCATCAGGCTCCTCCTCCTGCCGGCGCGGACTGCAGCGCTGGCAGAGAGAAAAATTCGCGCACGCGGGCGCTTACGATTTCGCGGCCGTACGTCACTAGGGTTTCCCGGATGATTTCATCCTGCAGGTTGAGGTGCACTTTTCCGTCCTTCACCAGGTGCAGCAGGAAAGAGGTCACATTGCGCGCGTACATCTGGCTGGCATGATAGGGAACGGCTCCGGCCAGGTTGTACTCGCCGATGATGGTTACGCCGTGCACCACGGTCGTTTCATCCGGTTTGGTCAATTCGCAATTGCCACCGCGTTCCGCCGCCAGATCCACGATCACCGATCCGGGCGCCATACGCTGCACCATCTCCTTTGTCACCAAAACCGGCGACCTCTTTCCTGGAATCACGGCGGCGGTGATGACTACGTCGCTCTCCGCAATCGTGTTGCCGAGCAACTCGCGTTGCTTGGCGTAGAAACTTTCGTCCTGCACGGTGCCGTAGCCGCGGGCATCTTGCGCGTCTTTCGCCTCGATCGGCAATTCCACGAATCTGCCGCCAAGGCTTTGTACCTGCTCTTTGGCGGCGGGACGCATATCGTAGGCGGAAGCCACCCCACCCAACCGGCGCGCCGTGGCAATCGCCTGTAGGCCTGCAACACCGGCGCCGATGATCAGCACCCGTGCGGGAGCGATCGTCCCCGCTGCCGTGGTCAGCATCGGGAACATTCTGGGCAGAGTGTCGGCGGCCAGCACCACCGCCTTATAGCCGCAAATGGTTGCCATGGACGAGAGCGCGTCCATGCTTTGCGCGCGCGTCGTGCGCGGCATCAACTCGACGGAGAACGCGCTGACGCCACGTTCGGCAAGCTCTTTGAGTGTCTTCAAGGTTCCAAGCGGGCGCAAAAAACCGACTACCACTTGCCCTTTTTTCAAAAGTGGCAGATCGACCTGCCCCGTCTTATCGTTTGCTCCGTGTACCAGGAACTGCACGATAATGTCTGCCGTCGCGAATACTTCTTCGCGTTTCTCGATCAGCCGCGCTCCTTTTTCGACATATTGGGCGTCCGGGTAGCCCGCCGCCAGGCCGGCGCCGGCTTCGAATACCACGTCCATCCCGCCTTTTTTCAGATTTGGAATCACGGCGGGCACCAGGGCCACGCGCCGTTCTCCCGGATAAATTTCTTTGGGCACACCGACGATCATGTACCCTCCTTCCTTTTCTGCCGCGGATTCAGCTGCACAGCCTCGTGCCCCTACCGCTGAAAGCGATCAGGTTTGAAGTTCCCGTCTTGCGTCTGGAATCGAGGGCGGAGCGATTGCCCTTCTGGAAAACCAAAACTGCATTCGATCTTGCGCTTTGCAATTGGGATTGCAACGCACGCCAGCACCGGGGAATTTTATATCGATTAGGGGGTTGGGACAAGCTAGGCCGACCCGCGCGGCTATTTCAGTGAATCGTAGACCGCTCGCGCTTCGTGCAATTTCTTCATTATCTCTTCCTTTTCCTTCGGCGAGTTCCAGTCGGGATATGCGCCGGTAATTTCGATTGCCCGGTCGATCCACGCTTTGAAGTATTCCGCGTCTTCCTTCGAATACGCTCGTTTTCCTCCAATCGTCACATACACTGGGCTGGTCGTTGCGTACGCGTAGTTGTCCATCACCGGATATTGGGCGGTTTCGCTCCAAGACCGTAGCACGCACCACCCGCTTTGCTCGAGTGGAATTGTTCCGCTCACGTCCGCTGACTCACGGCCGTCTTCCAATTTTAGGTTCTGCACCACTTTGCCGTTACACACCACTTCCAGGTGATCCACGGGCACAATCGACCGCAGTTTCGCGGTGAAGGGAGCCGCTTTCTGCGCCGTATCGAATTCCAGTTCGCCGCCGATCATCTCCCCACCCAAATTAAAATCGATCAGCGGCCCATTCGTGGCGAACGTGCGGCCCTTCAGCAGGCCATCTTTCCACAGTTCCGGCGTAATCGGAAAATTCGGCGTCCATACATAAACGCGGTCGAATCCCACTTGCCCACGGATCGGGGCCGCGTAATTCGTCGTTGCATCAGTTCCGCCACCTGCGGGCAATCTGAATCCCAGGTTCAGCAACTTGTACCAGACTGCCACTGTGGACTTGTGGTCGCTGAAGCCGACAATCTCCATGTAATCCAGTTTTCCCAGCGCCACATCGACGGGCAGTTCGTCCGTAATTCGCTGTGCGGGTTTCGCAAACGGGTCCGGCACCTCATCGAACGGATGCACTGCGCCCACCAGGGCCCCCTGGGCATGCGCCAAGTCGTACACATCAGCGTTCATGGGATACAGACTCGCCGCTGCGGTGTTGGGATACCCCGCATATCCGGGTAGCAATAAATGATCTTTCAGCACCAATATCCCCCTGTGCCCCCAATAACTGGTATGGAATTCCTGGCCGCGCAGCAGGCTAAGATGCGGATCAGGTAATTTGATCCAATCAGCCTGTTCAAAATCTATGTCCGGAAATCTCTGTTCTTTGTTCACTACCAGCTCATTGATGACTTCCAGCCCTTCAGCCTGCGCCATCATCGCCAGGCCCCCGCCGGTATTCCGATAGCTGCCGCCGTAGTTCATGTGGACATGAAAATCCTCGGGAATCCACTTGCCCGTTGCGGATGAAAAATCCAGTAGCTCGAGCTTTACGTTCAGCTGTACGGGCTCGCCGGGTCTGATCTCGATCGCTTGCGCGAACGGTTTCGCGTTCAAGCCGTGCGATACTTCCAGAGCATACTTACCTGGGGGCAGATAGAGTTCTGTTTCCGGCTTTTCCGCGTAGAAGTAGTGCCGCTCCGCTGGGTGTTTCGAACGATCAAAAGCGTCGTCGGCGAAAATCCGTGTATTGACTGGCACGAAGAACCGTCCCTGAGCATCGACCAGAGAAACGCGCGCCGGTGCCGGATGGCTTTCGTGGTCAACAATCCGCAGTACAAAAAGACTTCTGCCCGCGAGGTATTTGCGCGATGCAGTCTCCAGGGACTGGCTCGCCGCTCCTGGTATGCTTTGCCAGCGTATCTGCAGTGTTCCGGACTCATTCGACACAGCTGCGATTTTTTCGCCATCCGGCGACCAGCGCACACTCGTCTCATCCCAATCACCATAAGAGATAGGAAACGCGTCACCTCCGTTGGCCGGCATTACCCATAAGTTGTGCCACTGCCGGCCCAGGTACGAGCTGTAGACCATCCGCGAGCCGTCCGGAGAAAAATCAGGCCGCGCTTTCCAGTTCGTTTCTTCATAGTGAATCTCGCGCGCTTCTGCTCCCGGCTCTGCCTTCATCAGCCAGAATCCGCCGGTGCCGTGAATGTGCCCCTTGTTGGAAACGAAGAGAATCTCTTTGCCGTCACGCGTCCAGACCGGATTAATCTCCATGTCGTACTGGCTGTAGTAATAGCGGGGCAGGGAACTCTTCGTTTCGCCCGTAAGGCGTACCACGTTTGTCAGCTTTCCATCTTTTACGTCGCCCAGGAAAACGTGAAATCGCCTGTTATATTGCGTCGAAACCCACGCCAGCTTTTTTCCGTTCGGCGACCACCGGGGTTCTACATTCACCGCGCCGCCATCCGTCAATTGGTGAGACTTGCCGCTCGCCAGATCGAGCAGCCACAATTCCATGGCATCTTTCTGATACGAGACATACACCACGCTCTGCCCATCCGGCGACCAGTCCGGCTGGTAGTCGTATCCCACGCCATCCGTCAATTGCACCGCTTCCTTCGAATCGAGTTTCTGCCGCCAAAGCGAGCCCGCCATCGAATAGATCAGTTCTCTCGAATCCGGGCCCCACGTCAGGCTGCTCGGGCCACTTGTTAGCTGCGGCAGATACAATTCACGATAGTAATAGGGGTGCGGCTCATCAATTTGCGGCAGCACCGGCCGCCGCTGCGCCACAGCTGGCGTTCCCACGCACACCAACGCACCGAGTACCACGCTTAACACTCGTCTCAACGAAACCCTCCGCACGCATGCATCGTACCGCAAAACAAAAGCGGGCGTCCTGGCTTCCCAAGCTGCCCGCTTGTTTCCTTCCGATATCTGATGACTGATTACCGATGGCCTGCCAAGCGCCTGGCGTTACGCCAACCCTAACTTGCTCAGCGGCATCTCGCGATAGCGCTTCCCTGTGGCCGCGAAAATCGCATTGTAGATGGCGGGCGTCACCGGCGGCAGTCCCGGCTCTCCCACGCCCGCGGGCGGCGCATCGCTTTCGGCAATATAAATATTGGTTTCGCGCGGCGCCACATTGATGCGCGCCACTGGAAACGTGTCGAAGTTCGATTGATCAATCACGCCATTGGTCGCAGAAATTTCGCCGTAGTAAGCAATGCTCGTACCCATCACAGCGGCACCTTCAAATTGCTGCTTCACAATGGTTGGATTCACGATCGTTCCTGCATCGACCACCGTGTCCACGCGGCGGACGTTCACCTGGCTATCCTTCACCTCCACCTGCACCACTGTCGCGACGTAGGTGAGGAAGCTACGATGAACTGCCAGGCCCATGCCGAATCCGTTTCCCACCTTCTGCTTACCCCAGTCGGATTTCTCCGCCACCATCTGCACGATCCGGCGGAAGCGCGCCACATCGATGGGGTACTTCGCGTAATCGGCATCGTAATTCGTGTAGTCTTTTGCCAATTCTGTTTTCGGGATAATCCGGTCCGGCCCAAACAGCATCAGCTCATACTCCACCGGATCCTTGCCCGCAGCATGAGCCAGTTCGCCAACGAAGGAGTGAATTCCGAACGCATGATAGATATTCGCCACAGAGCGCAGCCAGCCAATTCGCGTATGCGCCGTAGCAGGCCCGTTTTCCGCCCGGTGATTCGGCAAGGCGAAGGGTACATCGCTGAAGCCCAATCCGATTTCGCCGGCGTCCGCATATTGCGCGGAAGCATCGAAGGTCGACGCAATCGGCGGAAACACGCTGCGCTGCAGCCAACCGGTGGGCTTGCCATCTGTGCCAAGCGACGCCTTGAAGTACATCGCCGCCACGGAATGGAAGGTATCGAACTTGATGTCGTCTTCGCGGCTCCATACCACCTTGATGGGCTTTCCGGTTTGTTTCGAAAGCACCGCCGCTTCCACGATGAAATCCGGGAACGACTTTCGCCCGAACGCGCCGCCGAGCAACGTCACGTTTACAGTGACATCTTCCTTCTTGATTCCCACGGCCACTGCAATCGCATCTTGCGCGCCCTGCGGATTCTGCGTCGGCGCCCACGCTTCCACTTTGCCGTCGCGATACACCGCGGTCGCCGCGGGAGGTTCCATCGCTGCGTGCGCGAGCATAGGAGCGTAGTACTGCGACTCGACGATCTTCCCGCCCTTCGCGAACGCCTCATCCACGTTGCCGTTTTCACGCACCACCTTGCACGGCTTCTGTGACGTGGCTTCCAGCTCCTTGCGATAAGTGTCGGAGGTCCAGACGCCGTGCTCGCTCTTCGTCCACTCGACCTTGAGCTTTTTCTTGCCCTGGAACGCGGCATAGGTGCTGTCGGCAATCACCGCCACACCGCCCAACGCCTGCATCGTGACCGGCGGCTTGAAGGCATCGATCTTGGCGGTCTGCTTGACGCCCGCCACTTTCAGCGTCGCGGAATCGTCCACGTTTTGCACGGCGCTTCCGAAGACAGGTGGATGTGCAACGGACGCGTACAGCATTCCATCCATCCGCGTATCCTGCCCGTAAATCGCCTTGCCCGAAACCATGGCCTTCACATCGTAAGTAGGCGCGGGCTTTCCAATGTATCGCCACTCGTTCCGCGACTTGAGTTGCAACTCCTCTTTCTTCGGCACTGGTAGATTCGCGGCGGCAGGGGCCAACTCTCCGTAGCCGAGCTTCTTCCCGCTGGCTTTGTGGTACACAAAACTCATCTCGGTGGTGCACTCTTTTTCCGGAACTCCCCAGGTTTGCGCCGCGGCACGCACCAGCATCAGCCGCGCGGTCGCTCCAGATTCGCGTAAAATATCGAAGAAACTCACAACAGAGTGGGAGCCGTCCGTATCCTGGTCGCCGTACTTGGCGTCGCCCGTCGCCTGCACCACGTTCACGCGCGCCCAGTCCGCATCCAGTTCATCAGCCACAATTCGTGGCAAGCCCGTCCGGTTGCCGCTGCCCATTTCCGAGCGGGAACAAACGATAAATATCGTTCCATCCGTCGCGACGGCGACATATACGTTTGGCTGTAGCGCAGCCTTGGCCATGGAATCGTCGCCAGCTGGCGCCGCTCCGAACAACCGTTCCGGTAACACCTGCGCGCCCAGAATTAATGCACCCGTTCCCAGCATTCCCTGGAGAAAACCACGACGGCTCACATTCTCGATTTGAATCATGCTCTCACCTGAATTTCGATGGAAATGTCCGAAAATTCATCCCACGCTGACCTCTATCCTACCTGCATTCGGACGAGACGCAAGCCGCTTGCCGGATCCTGCGCCATATTCGGGCCATTTTCGAGGTGCGATCCGATTTGCCCCGCGGACGGCACCGCTGGCATACTGGCTTCCCCGCAGTTCGGAGCGATTCCGTCCAATGAAACGCGAATATCATCGCTGGTACTCCCCTCGGCTTGGCATCGATATGGGAGTGGTCGTCTGCGGTCATTGGGGACCGCCGTTGCTCGGTTTTCCTACGAGCGCCGGCGATGAATGGGAACTCGAGGGGCAGAGCATGGTTGGCGCCTTGGCGGATTTCATCGACGGTGGGCGCGTGAAACTGTATTCGGTGAATTCCATCAATGGCTTGAGTTTCTACAACAAAGCCGCGCATCCTTTTCATCGCAGCTATGTACAATCTGCCTTCGATTCATACCTGCGCGAAGAAGTCGTTCCCTTTATCTGGAGCAACTGCCAGTCGCAAATCGGGATATCCACGATGGGTTCTTCCTTCGGCGCGTATCACGCCGCAAACTCGCTGTTCAAACATCCCGACGTGTTCAAGCGCTGCTTCGCCATGTCGGGCGTCTACGACCTGCGCGATTTCATGGATGGCATGTACGACGACAATTTCTACTTCAACAATCCCGTCGACTATCTCGGGAATCTCTCCGACTCCTGGTATTACGAGCAACTCGCCTCGTGCGACATTCACCTGATTACCGGCACCGGGCCGTGGGAGCACAGTGGTCCCACCTATCGCCTGTCGGAAGTCTTATCCAGTAAGGGCATCCGTCATTCTGTGGACAATTGGGGACCGCAAGGCGGGCACGACTGGCCCTTCTGGAAGAACCAGATGCGCGAGTACATCTCCAAATTGTTCTGATTTTTCGTGTCAGGCAAGACCGAGATGGTTGAGTTGGTATTTCCCTTTTTCGATCACCTGATCATCATCGATCCATACATCGCAGTTGCGCGTTAACACATCCACATGCGTGCGTGATTTCCAGTTCGCATGCGTCTGGCTGCCGTAAGGATCGCCGAACGCGATGTGCACGCCGGGAAACTTCTCGTCCTGCAACAGGACCCCGATCATCTCAGTCAATCCGAGGTTAGTGCCGAATGCCAGCTCACCGACACGATCGCTGTTTTCATCCGTGTGCGTGTAGGTCCAGAATTCTTCTTCCAGGTCTTTCCGCTGGCAGTCCACCTTCACCAAACGGCCGGCTTCAATCTTCATGGTCAGAGGCGTGGCCTGCAAATCTCCGTACTTTCCGCTGAAGTAGTCGCCCGCAGTGGCGTCGCACACGAATGTTCCATCCACAGTAGCCGGTGTTGTGAACACTTCGCCGGCTGGAAGGTTCGACCAATAACGCGGGCTGATCAAGCCGCTCGTCTTCACCCAGTCGAGTCCGCGGTCGAAGTGCGCCGAAAAACACGTGCCGGCACTGGTCCTCACCGTCAGTGTCTCCGCCCGCAACATCCGTTCACGCAATTTGTCGCTGAGTTCATCCACCTTCCGGTAATCCGCGCGCATCCCTTGCTGCATAATTTCCGGCGTAACGCCGACCATGTGCGCGTAACGGATCTGGCGCCGTTCCACCACGCGCACGATGGCCATGCGCGCGGTCAATTCTCCCGGCTGGGGCGTCATGCAAAGAACGCCCACATCGGTACGTTCGAGCGCCTCCAGCACTGGCTCCGGCGCGCCGTTCATTGGACGCGGTCCAAAGTCCTCCAGCAGCATTCCGGTGAATTCCGCATTCTGTTCTTTCAGGGCGCGTTCGAGGCTGGCCGCGACACCGCGGCTGATTTCGTCCGCAATGACCACAACACGTTCGCCCGGGCGGACACCCAGGCAGACGTCCACGGCGTTCTTTGCGCCGGGCATCAGTTCCGCAGGAGCGATTCCGAAGGACATACCTTTATTTTACCGAAAGTCGCGTATCTGCCAAATCGGGGAGAGGGCTAGCGTCTGGTCTTGGTAACACGTTTTGCGGGTTTCTTCGGCTCCACTCGGAACGACGGAATCTGCCCGCCACCGCTGGTCACGTTCGCCAGGCTGGTAGCGCTCAAGCGCGTTAAATAGCCAGCCACTTTTCCGCGAAAAATATACGGCGCGAAATCCACCAGCATATTTCGAAACTCGACTTTGTTATCCTTGCCGATGAACGGAAACTCGCCGCGCCGCATAGGGATGCGCTCCTGCACGATCCAGCAACCGTGCTCTTTGGCATTCGTGCCGGCCGGCAAGGCTTGCTCTATGGTGCGTTCCCAATGTGCCTTGTCGACTTCCCAGCCCAGCGTCACTCCCATACCCCCATATTCGTCGCTTGGTTTCATGACCAGATGCTTCTGATTTTTCCGGATGAATTCGAGCAGGGCGACGGCGTCACCGTCGTGCGTCGTTCTCGTATCCTCGACCACTCGTGTCCAAGGTACGTGGCGATGGATGAGTTCCTGTTCGTCCGCGGAGAAGTATTTTGCATTGTTGTCATCGGTGAGCATGGCAAAGAATGCTTTGACATGCGGAATCTTGCAGCGGAAGTTGTTCGCCACGCACACTTTTCCCGATTCATAGGCCTTAACCAATGCTTGGCATTCCCTTGGCCGCGCCACAATGTCGTTAATCAACACGCGCCGGTAAAGCAGATCGATCGTTTTGTCCTGGGTCACCAGCTTTTGGCCGTCGAATTCCAGTTCCCGGGGGTCCGCCAACACCACTGGAATCCCCATCTTCTCGAACCGGGCTTTCAAGATTTCGAATTCGCTCCACGTCGGCACTTCTTTCCAGTCCACAATCGCCATCTGCGGGCGTTTCGTTTTTCCGCCCCAATCCACATATGTCGTAACCAGCGCATCGAGCAATTTCGCGGAAAGCGGATAGCTGTGTACATCGAACCGTTTCTTGAACTCCTCCATCACCGGGAGTTCGCGGAAAATATCGGAGAGTGTCTCGGAATAGCCCGGGCCGGCCGGCGACTCGCCGTTGTACTCGGTAAATTTCAGCGATTCCGGCAGTAAAAACGCATCCAATCGCGAAGCTGTGCTCGCTGGCCCCGGTCCGGGATTCAAACGGACCAGCCGCTCCTCTTCCGGCCTCAAGTGGAATTGCTGGAACAGCGAGGCGTCTTCCATGGCCTGGCGCGTTATGCGCTCCGCGACAGCCACGATGGCTTCGGCCACGTTGCGCAATCTCTGCTCATCCTCCGGCGAGAGAAATACGGGCCGCAGAAAAGGGCAATGCACGCGGTCGCCAAACGTCAGCTTTGCCGCTCGCACGTCCTCGAGGAATTTCTCCGCCAGAGATGTGGATTTCTTCACCAACGGCCGCAGCAGTTTGTCCCAATACTCAACGGTATTGGGATTTGACGAGGCCGGAACGTGCATGTTTCTCATCGCTGAACAATGGCGGACGGCGCCGATTGCGCGCTTTGAGCCGCCCGGGGAGCGCCTGTAAATCCAGCCACGGCGCCCAGCCCGAGCATTTCTTCCCAACGGGGCCAGGTGTTCGCAACATTGCCTTTCAGCGCGCGATCGATCACCAGCCGCGACATCTTATCGACTACATGTTCGAAGTAAAATTCCGTAATCCGGTCGCGTTCGAAGTCCGGCGCCGGGTTCAGAAAATCGATGGCATAGGGCACGCCATCCTTGACCGCAAACTCGATCGTGTTCATCTCGTAGCCAAGCGCCATATTGATGGTCTGCGCGTCTTTCACCACCCGCGCCCCCAACTCTGGCTTCAAATAATTGTGCTCCACGAGGTAGCGGCGTTCCTTCGGGTCGTACGCCACGGGCAAGATATCCGTCTTCCCAAACGTGAAGCAGCGAACATACTGCTCGAAATCGATGAATTCCTGCAGCATCATGCAATACGGTGAGGTTTGATCGAACGCCTGCAGCAGCTCTTCTTCGTTGTTGACCTTATAGACGTGCTTCCAGCCGCCGCCGGAAAACGGCTTCAGAATCGCCGGCCTGCCCACGTAGTCGAGCAACGCCACCCAATCGACCGGGTATTTCAGGTTGCGCAGCGATTCCGAAGTGATGTCGACGTCCGAGGGATAGCCCTTCTGAGGCAGGAGCACCGTCTTCGGAATGGCGATCCCGAGTTTCGATGCCATGGCATAATTGAAGTACTTGTCGTCTGCCGTCCACCAGAACGGGTTATTGATGACGTAGGTGCCCTGCAAGACCGCGTGCTTCAAATACCCGCGATAATATTCCACTTCATGCGAGATCCGGTCGATGATCACCTTATACTCCGCCGGCTCGCCCATCTTCGTGCCACCCAGCTTCACAAACTCGGCGGTCACGCCGTCTTTTTTGCCGAGTTCATTCACGCGGGCCAGAAATGCCGGTGGAAAACTGAATTCCCGTCCACACAACAGCCCCACTTTTGTCATGGCTAACCTCCTGCGCGCTTCGCGCAGAAAATCCGTGGCTTCTAGTGAATCATGCCGGCGGAATTGGTCTTCGTGTCCATGGCACTCGATCGCGTTTCCGCGACCAGATGCTTCACCACGTCCTTCAGATCGCCTGTCTGCTGAAATATCCGAAGCTGGCGTTCCGCGCTCGTGCCTTCGTTTAAAATCGTGTGAATGTATTCGATGGCGCCGCGGCTGCCAAGATCATCGAGCACGTCATCCACCAATTCCAGCAATTCCGGGATCAGTGATCGCATCGGCACTTCCTCTTCCTTGCCGAAGTCGATCATCTTTCCTTCGATCCCGTAGCGCGCCGCTCTCCACTTGTTTTCTTCGATCAACGCGCGATGATACATGCGCCAGCCCATGTTGGTCGTGTACAAGCGGTGCAGCTTCACCACAATCGCCTGTGTCAACGCCGCGATCGCCACGGCTTCTTCCACCCTTGTGGCAGTATCGAACATGCGGAATTCCAGCGTTCCATACGTCGGGTGCGGCCGCACGTCCCACCAGATTTTTTTTCCGTTATCGATGCAGTTCAGCTTGATCAGCAAGTTTATGAAATTCTCGTACGCGCTCCACGAATCGAATTGTTCGGGAATGCCGGTCCGCGGGAAGCGGCGAAACACCGTGGTGCGGAACGACTTCAGCCCTGTGTTTCGTCCCATCCAGAACGGCGAACTCGTCGACAGCGCCAGCAGGTGCGGCACGAAGTAACGCACCATATTCATGATGTCGATGGTCGTCTGGCGGTCCGGCATGGCCACGTGAATATGCATGCCGAAAATCAGCAGTGACCGCGCCAGTTGCCCCATCTCTTCCACGATATTCTGATAACGCTCGCCCGGTGAGATTACCTGGTCAATCCAGCTGGAAAACGGGTGCGTTCCCGCCGCGGCCACCTGCAATCCCGTGCTTTCGGCTACCGAGACCAGCTCACTGCGCGTCCGATGCATTTCCAGGCGCAATTCGCTCACGTTTTCGCAGATTTTTGTCCCCGTTTCCACGATCGACTGGTGCATCTCCTGCTTCACCTGGTCGCCTAATCCGCGGGAGGCTGCTGCCGACAGCAACTGAACGACGTGGGAGCGCAGTTCCAGGGTCTCGGGGTCGATAATCTGGAATTCTTCTTCGACACCTATGGTGAAGCGGTGAGCCATGAGGCGGCCCTCCGGGTCGCAGGATCACTGCAGGGTACTTCGGAGGAAGTATCATACTCCCACCCCGTACAAAACACACCTTGGCGGTTTGAGCTCACCAATCTCCCCGGCCGGCGCCGAAGCGGGCCCGTCAATTTGGTTCTAGACGCGCTCCGGCCATGCTTGGCAAACTCACTTCCATGCACATCAAGCCCTTTCGCATTGAAGAGTACATGGGCAAGCACGAATTCCGCGCGAAGTACCTGCTCTCTTCGTCGGATGCTGAATCGCAAACTATCGAAGACCTGCTCGCACTCGAGCCTGGCGCGCACGACGCGTTTCTCAAACACCGGTGCGGCTACACAGAGTCTCCCGGGGCGCCCTGGCTTCGCGAAGTCCTGGCCCAGATGTATCAGAGGATTAGCGCCGACGAGCTCATCGTGGTTTCGGCCGCTGAAGAGGCTATCTTCCTCTTCTATCACGCGCTTCTTACGCCCGCCGACCACGCTATCGTGGAAACGCCGTGCTATGAAAGCGCACTTACGATTCCGGCCAGTACCGGGGCCTCCGTCAGCGAATGGCGCCGCAAGCCCGACAATGGTTGGGCGCACGACCTAGCTGCGCTGGAATCCGTCATTCGCCCCAATACCCGCGCCATTTATATCAATTCTCCGCACAATCCGACTGGGTTGCTAATGCGCCCCGAGATTTTTCACGGAGTTCTCGATTTAGCGCGGCGCCACAACATTTACGTCTTCTGCGACGAGGTGTACCGCGAACTCGAACACAATCCTGCCACGCGCCTGCCAGCCGGATGCGATCTCTATGAACGCGCCATCAGCCTAAGCTCAGTCAGCAAAACTTACGGCCTGCCAGGATTGCGTTTAGGATGGCTCGCCTGTCACGACGTGGAGCTACTCGGAAGGATTGTGTCGCTAAAGCACTACACCACAATCTGCGCCAGCGCCCCGAGTGAATTTCTGACGGCGCTCGCTTTCCGTCATCGCCAGAAATTCATCGACCGCAATCTGCAGATCGTCTTGCGCAATCTCCGCCAACTCTCCGCTTTCATTGCTTGTCACGCGGATCTCTTCGACTGGACTACGCCGAACGCGAGCACCATCGGCTTTGCCCGCTATAAGGGCCAACAAGATGTGCACGATTTTTGTGAGCAGCTCGTCCGGGAGGCCGGCGTGCTTCTGCTTCCGGGCACCGTTTACGATGAGCCTCACCACATCCGCTTCGGCTACGGCCGCCTCAACATGCCTGAATCTCTTGCGCAGTTCGAATCCTGGCTTGCAGCGCGCCCGCACTGATACGCGGCCAGAAAACATAAGGGGCGCGCTGATTCCAGAGCGCGCCCCTTTTATTCTTTCTTGCTGTTTACTTTGGGTCTCTTACGCCGCTCCCATTGACCTTCTCGCCTGGAAGCACTCGCGGCAGAACACAGGTCGGCCTTGCGTCGGACGGAAGGGAACAGTGGTTTCCTTGCCGCATTGCGAACAGGTGGTCTTCGTTTCCGCTCTCACCTGTCCGCCTCCGCCGCCTTCGGCACGCTTCGCTTTGCAAGCCTTGCAGCGTTTCGGCTCGTTCTTAAATCCCTTGTCGGCGAAAAACATCTGCTCGCCGGAGGTAAACACAAACTCGGCGCCACATTCCGAGCACTTCAGGACCTTATCGTGGAATTCCATAGCCCGCTCCCCTTGGCCCCCAATGGGCAGGGGGAACGGGAATATCTTTGACCATGGGCCTTACGAAATCGACGGACCTATACCTCGGGGTCGCCGGGCACGGATCCCTGGGGCCGGTGGGCGAAGAGTATGAACGAAATCCCAACTTCTCTGCCTGATAGGGGCCTGATCCCGGAAGTGCGGCGCCGAGCCGCGTCTCGCGCAGGTTTAATCCTGCTCGCGACGCTGCTTCTTGCGCAGTCGCTTCCGCGAAAGCGCTTCTTTGGCCCGACGCTTTTCGCCGGGCTTCATATAGAAGCTGTGCTTCTTTATTTCCTTGATGATGTCTTCCTGCTGCACTTTGCGCTTAAAACGCCTCAGTGCATTTTCAAGAGACTCACTCTCTTGAATGATTACCTCTGCCAATGAACTTCACCTCTATTCCGGTTCGGATTCCAAGCAGCGCTTGCGGGTACCTGCAGCACTGCCCCTGGATACATTATCTCACGAGGACGCTGGCTTCTTGTAGTCAATTCCAGCTGTCTAAGTCAAGTGTTCTTTCTTGTATTGCCAGCACTTGGCACGGAGTGTTAACGTCGCGGCCACCCTTTACTGTCAAACTAACTTGCAAACCCAACCAACCAACACTGCCTGTCGCTTGCCACTGCTGGTACACTGGGTTGCCTTACACCTCTGCTTTGGGAGCCGGTCCCCATGCCAGACATGCGCGATGCCATCGTAGTCCTTCTTGCGGGAGGGCAAGGGGAGCGGCTTTGGCCTCTGACGCGCGACCGAGCCAAGCCAGCGGTCCCCTTCGGGGCTCTCTACCGCATAATCGACATCACCTTGTCGAACTGCGTGAACTCCGGCCTGCGCCGCGTCTTCACCCTGACGCAGTACAAGGCGCTCAGCCTGACCCGCCACATCCGTGCCGGTTGGTCTACGCTCATGGGCCTCGGCGAGTTCATCGAAGTGCTGCCGCCACAAATGCGCGTCTCACAGCAGTGGTATCAGGGCACGGCGGACGCCGTGTACCAGAACATCTATTCCATCGGCAGCGAGCGCTCAAAGTTCACCTTTATTCTGTCCGGCGATCACATCTACAAGATGAACTACGCCAAGATGCTCCAGCAGCACTGCGATTCCGGCGCCAATGTCACCGTGGCAACCATCGAAATCCCCGCGGCCGAAGCCGCCAAACAATTTGGGGTGATCGAAACCGACAAGGAGTGGCGCATCCACGGATTCGAGGAAAAGCCCCATAAGCCCAAAACGTCTCCGCACAAGGCGACGCATTGCAACGCCTCTATGGGAGTCTACGTTTTCAATACCCAGCTGCTGATTCCGATCCTGTTGGCCGATTCCGAGGACCCCAAATCATCCCACGACTTTGGCAAAGATATCTTGCCACGCATCATTGCCAAGCATCGGGTATTCGCCTACAACTTCGTCGACGAAAATAGCCGCGAGTCCCTCTACTGGCGCGACGTCGGTACCATCGACGCCTACTACGAGGCCAACATGGACCTCGTCAGCGTCTCCCCTGTATTCAACCTGTATGACAAGCTCTGGCCGCTTCGCGGCTGGCAGCACCAGTATCCACCGGCCAAGTTCGTTTTCGCTGATGAAGACCGCAAGGGTGAGGCGCTCGACTCCATCGTTGCCGGCGGCTCGATCCTTTCCGGCGGTAGAGCGCAGAATTGTGTGATCGGGTACGACGTCCGCGTCAATAGCTACTGCGACGTGAGGGAATCGATCATCTACAACCACGTGAATATCGGTCGCCACTCCAAAATCCGGCGCGCCATTATCGATCGCCACGTCAATATCCCGGAGCACACCGAGATTGGCTACGACCTGGAAGCCGACCGCCGCCGTTTCCACGTGACTCCTTCCGGCATCGTCGTCGTCGTCCGCCAGGAGTCCCTCATCGAAGAGCCCGAATCGCAGTGATTTGGGGTTTGTAGGGGCGCCTTCCGAGGAGGCCCGTTTTGGAAATGGGGTAGATTTCGCTCTTGTTTAGCTCCGTCTACGCAAGTCCCACGTGTTCTCCGTCACTCGCTCCACACAACCCCTCTGCTACAATGATCGGTTGTATTTCACTCAGGAGACACCACTGTTATGTCCACCAAAATTACCCGCGTTCACGCCCGCCAGGTCCTCGATTCGCGCGGCAATCCCACCGTCGAAGCGGAAGTGCTTCTCGACTCCGGCGCTTTCGGCCGGGCCATCGTTCCTTCCGGCGCCTCCACAGGCGAACATGAGGCCCTCGAACTGCGCGACGGCGATAAGTCCAAATATCTGGGCAAGGGTGTCCTCAAAGCCGTTTCGAACACCAATTCCGAGATCGCCAAAGCCGTCGTCGGCTCCGACTCTGCCGATCAACGCGCGCTCGACCACAAAATGATTCAACTCGATGGCACGGCCACCAAATCACGCCTCGGCGCCAACGCCATCCTCGCTGTCTCTATGGCCGCCGCCCGCGCCGCCGCGAACGCCCTGAAGGAGCCGCTCTACAAATATCTCGCCCGCTACTCCTCCGACCACTCCGCGAATCTGCTTCCTGTGCCCATGATGAACATCCTCAATGGCGGCGCGCACGCCGACAGCTCCGTCGATTTCCAGGAATTCATGGCCATGCCGATCGGCGCGCCGAGTTTTTCCGAAGCGCTGCGCTGGGGTGTCGAAGTGTTCCACTCGTTGAAGAGTGCATTGAAGAAGCACGGTTACTCCACCTCCGTCGGCGATGAAGGCGGTTTTGCGCCGAGCTGCAAGTCCAACGAAGAAGCCATCCAGATCGTTCTCGAAGCCATCAGTGCGGCAGGCTACAAGCCCGGTGAACAGGTCGCCATCGCGCTTGATCCTGCCGCCAGCGAGTTCTACGACAAGGCCAGCGGCAAGTACATCTTCAAGAAGTCCGACAAGTCCGCGCATACTTCAGCCGAAATGGCGGCCTACTGGACGAACTGGGTGGAAAAGTACCCCATAGTTTCGCTGGAAGACGGCATGGCCGAAGACGACTGGTCTGGCTGGAAGGTCCTGACGCAATCCGTTGGCGTCAAGACTTCAAAGAAGAAAGTACAGCTCGTGGGCGACGACATTTTTGTGACCAACACCG